>OHDV01000694.1_pt1 | contig 13108 bp, 10 predicted proteins | sample 1567041 | NCBI WGS metagenome assembly OHDV01 (sample SAMEA3879517, study PRJEB24766) | human gut metagenome | biome: human-associated habitat; feature: feces | place: USA | collected 1985/1987
CCCTCGTGAGCTGCACACACAGCCCGCGAGGGTGTTTTTGGTCGTCAGGGGTTGACGGAAGCGGAGTCCGCCTCGGTGGCGAGCGCAGGGGTCAGGCTCTCCCCGGCGGAGTTCAGCACCATGAGCTCCTGCCCGGTGAGGCTGGAGACAAGAGCAATGTAGCTGCTGCCCGCGGTCAGGGTCAGCGGCTGGCCGTCGGCGTCGTAGAAGAAAAAGGTGGTGTCGCTGCCCTGCGTCCATGTGATCGGCCACAGGTGCCCGCCGTTGAGCCAGACGCCGCCGCCCATGCTCAAATCGTAGTCGTAGGTCTTGCCGTCGTCCCGCAGCTCGGAGGCGCTGAACAGCACCAGCAGATTATCGAACCCGGCCTGCTGGCCGTTGTTGGCGTCCAGCTGGGGCGTGCCGTCGGCGTGGAGCATCCGGTAAAGCCCGCTGTCGGCGTTGTAGGAAAAGCCGGTGGCGTTGTCGTCGTCAAAGCAGACCCGGACATTCACCGCGTCCGGCGCGGTGGCGTCCGGCAGTTTGCCGTCTGCTTCCTGCGGGAGAAGTGCAGGGAGGGACAGCACTGCGTCGGCCCCGGAGAAAGCACTGTCCGACGCAGCAGATACGACGTTCGTCACTCGGGATTCCGTCAGAGCAGAGGAGATACTCAGCTCGTCCAAGACATTAGAGATGGCCTCGCCGCTGGTGTACCACAGCGGTGCGTTGCTCCACTCACTGCCGCAGTCGAAGGCGGTGCGCCCGGCTTCCAGAGCATCCACGGCCCGGATGGAATAGTAATCGAGGAAGTTCTGGTCGAACTGTCCCCCGCCCCGCTGTACCGGAATGGGCTGCTGACCCACCAGAAGCCGCCAGTAGATGTCCTGACCGGCGGCCACCGGCCCGACCTTCGGGGTCGCGGCCAGCGCCGGATAGACGAGGCAGAGCTCAGTGGACGTACCCACCTCGGTGAGGGCTTCCAGCACCACAGACGCCGAGGAAAGGCCCCACTGAGTGGTGGAGGCAGTGCTGTTCTCAATGGCCACGGCCACCTGACGCTGGCCCTGCCACTCGAGGGCAAGGCCGGTGAGCGGGTCGGTGGGAGCGGGCGTTTCCGGCTCACTGTCGCTGGGCAGAAAGGCGCAGCCTGCCAGCAGCGCGGCGGCCAAAATGAGGCAGAGCGCAGTTCGAATGCGTTTCATTGTCATGTTCCTCATGGGCTTACTGGCAGCTGAAATTGCTCAGCTCGTCGTTGTCCACCAGTGCAAAGTAGGTCTTGCCCCGGTTGAGGGTCATCTCTTCGCCGGACTTGGTGTAAAGCTTGAGGGGGTTGGTGGGATAGGTCTTTTCCCAGCGGCCCACTTGCACGCCGCCGCGGGTGAAGAGGTAGGCGTCGCCGCCCTTGATGTACTGCACCTCCTGCACGTCGTGGGAGTCACCTGCGTAGGCGTCCATGTCGGCGAAGCAGACCACGACGTTCTCGAAGGTAAGCTGCTCACCGGTCAGCTCATCGACGGTGTTCTCAGTGGCCTTCTTGGAGGAGTTGTACATCTGCATCGCGTAGGTGTGGCTGAGTGCGGAGTAGCTGAACGAGGTGCGGTAGCTCTCCGAATGTACGATGGTGATTTTTTTGGCCGAGGGCTCACCCTTGAGTTTGTTGACCTCGTCGGTGCGGTAGTCGGCGAAGTGGAAGAAAGTCCCTTCGCTGGGAGCGTAGAGGCTGATGCCGGCATCAGAAGCGGCCTTGCAGATCTCCTTGCCGGAGGTGAACTCGGTGTGCTCGTAGGCCACATCGCGGCCGCGGTTATTGCGGTGGGAGACGATGGGGTGGATGGGGGTCTTGAAATAATTCTTGCCGCCGATGTTCAGCCCGGAGTAGCCGTACACGCTGACGAACTGGGTGCAGAAGATGCTCTCGCCGTCGTGGTAGTAGAGGATGTCCCAGGGCATGAGCAGCTGCAGGAACTGGTCGCGGCCTGAGCGGATGGGGCCGACCTCGGGGATGCTGTCGGCGTCGCTGAACACGGCGCACAGGCGGGTGATGCCGCCCTCGACCTTGGCCTCGATGAGCAGGTCGGCGCTGCCGATGCCCCGCTGGGGGCGGGCATTCTGGCGCTGGGAGTTGGCGATGTTGTTCACCATCACAGCCACCGGGCGGCTGTTGGTGCTGCGCTCGGCGCCGGTGAGGATGTCGGCGTCGTACTCAGGCATGACGCCGAAGGCCGGGTCAAGCTGTTCGCCCTCGGGCGGCGGGGTGACGGCCATGTCGCTGGCAGCTTCCGACGAAGCAGCGGTCTCCCCTTTTTTTGCCAGACCCTTAAGCAGGCCGGGCAGCTTGCCGCCCAGCGCGGCGCTTCCAGCCGCAGAGCAGCCGGTCAGGGCCAGCGCTGCCGCTGCCAGCCCGGAAATATGAAGGACAGACCGACGAGAGATTTTCATGATAAAACAGCCTCCTATCAAAAAGCCCCGCCGCATACGGGCCGGGACAGTGCGTTCTGCTTTGATTGTACTGGTTCTTGCCCGGTTTGTAAAGGGGCAGTTCGTGGCAAAATCTGCCCGATGACGGCTTTGGGAAAGTTTTTTGTGCAGAAAGCTTGCTTTTTGCCCGGGAGTATGGTAATATTATTCGGCAGTATCGTGTTATATTGCGCTTTATAATGTATGCGCTCGTAGCTCAGCCGGTAGAGCATCTGACTTTTAATCAGAGGGCCAGGGATTCGAGTTCCCTCGAGCGCACCAAAGGAAAACCCACGATTCACCGTTTCAAATGCGGCTTGGATCGTGGGTTTCTTTTTGTTATATCCGCCCGGCGGGGCTTGAAAAGTGCGACAGAAATGCGACAGCTTCAAAGGGGCTTTGTGCGCATACCGGAGCACCTGCCGGAGGATTTAATTAAAAATGAATGACGTGGGGGCATCTGGCGGGCTGAGGGGACTCTAAACTGTTCTGAACCCTTATCCCACTATGGCCAGCGTGAAAAACGCCGCCGCACGGTTCAACGTGACACCCGAATATGTCCGCAAGCTCTGCCGAACGGGCAAGATCTGCTATACGGCCATCTCAAGCCGAAAGTGGTTGGTCAACATGGACACGCTGGCCCAGTTCTTCGCACAGGGAGAGCCGGTCAGAGAGGATTCGCAGCAGGTCACGAACGGCCTCGTGCTGGACTCAGACATGCTGCTGGATGACCTGATCGACCGCTGGTTTGAGGAATACGCCAACAAGCAGCTGAAGGCCAAGACGCTCTACGATTATAGAAGGATGCGTGGCCGGATCAGCGCCGGACTCGGGCATCTCAAGGTGTCCAAGATCAAACCGGCGCATGTGATGGCGTTCTACAACAATCTGGAAGAGAAGGGTGTTCGCCGGGACAGCACCTACACCGCCACGAAATCCCTTCTGAAGCTGCTCCCACGTGGAACCCGGGGTGAACTGGCGAAACAGGTCGGGATCGGTCAGGACACAATGCGGATGGTCTACGCAGGCAAGCGTGTCAGCCGAAAGACGGCGGAAAAGGTGTCCGTTGCAGTGGGGCTGACCTTCTCAAAGGCGTTTGTAGAGCATACCAAAAAGGACGGGAAGCTGAACAACAACAGCGTCATCCGATACCAGGCCATGCTTTCCAGCATCTTTAAGAAAGGGGTTCAGTGGGGGTTGATCAACGAAAATCCGTGCTCCCGTGCAGAACACCCCAAAGCCGAGGAAATCGATGTCCGGGTACTGACTGAGGAAGAGATCCCAAAGCTGTTGGATGCCCTCTCGGATGCACCGCCGCAGTACAACGTGATCACTCAGCTGGCCTTGCTGCTTGGTGCCCGGCGGGGCGAGATCTGCGCCCTGTGCTGGTCTGACATTGACTTTGAGAAGGGAACGCTTTCCATCAAGCGGACGGTCCAGTCCATCCCCGGGATAGGCCTTGTGTTCAACACACCGAAAACCAGACGAGGCAAGAGATGCCTGCGCATTGGAGCGGATTGCGTGGAACTGCTGCAGGAGTACCGGCGATACCAGAAAGCGGAGAGATTCCGGATCGGTTCAGCGTGGGTGCGTAAGGTCACACTGGAAAATGGCAAAGTGGTGGATAATGATATGCTATTCACGAAATGGAATGGTGAGCCGATGGACCCGGATATCATCTCGTCCTGGTTCCCGAAGTTTCTGGAAGCACACGATCTCCCATCAATTCACTTCCACAGCCTCCGCCATTCGAATGTCAGCATCCTGATTGCGGCACATGTACCGATCACAACGGTCTCCGGGCGGCTTGGACATGCACAGACCTCAACCACGCTGAACTACTATGCATCGGCCCTCCAACTCGGCACACATCTTCTCCACAAGGAAGGGGTCGTCCGTGCAATCGGCAGGCTTGTCCTTGGTGGTCAGGATATGAGCAGCCTTGTGGAGCGTTTCGGTTTCACTGCAAAAGGCCCCACACACCGGCACTGGTCGGCATGCAGGGCGTATTTATGATTTGAGGGGAAATTACAGGGCGATCATTGCGTTACAGGTGCCAGCTCATACACACGGTCGAACTGCCCACGGCGCGCTGCCGACAGGTGGTGGCTGATGAGGATCAGTGTCAGGTCGGGATTGGTAAGCAGGCTCTTTTCCACAAGGTCGGCGTTTTTCTGATCCAGCGCACTGGTGCCCTCGTCTACCAGCAGGATGGAGCGATTGTGAATCAGGGCACGGGCAATGGCGACACGCTGCTTCTGACCGCCGCTCAGCTGGTGCGGTTTGGCATTTACATAAGTATCCATACCAACATGCTTCAGATATTTCAGTGCAGTTGTGCGAGCTTCCTCCTTGCTTTTGCCAAGGACCTTAACCTGACCGACCATGCAGTTTTCCAGTACAGTCATATTATTAAACAGGTTGAAGGATTGGAATACCATGCCTACCTTAGTACGATACATAGTGAGCTTTTTGAAAGCTTCATTTACATCCGTACCACGGTAATCAATAGTGCCGGCAGTCGGATGCTCCAAATAGTTCACGCAGCGGATGAGCGTAGACTTGCCGCTGCCGGAAGGGCCGATGATGCAGACAACATCACCGCGACGTACATCAAAGCTGATGCCCTTTAAAATTTCACGCTCGCCAAAGCTTTTCTTTAAATCATGGACTGATAGCAAAAGTTCCTTTTCCATAGCTTAGTACCGTCCTTTCGGCTTCTTAGTAGGCAGAGGAATATCACCGCAGGGATCCATCATCGGGTCATAGGTAACCAGCTGATAATCCTTAGGGCCATCCATCTTGCTTTCCAACCAGCGCAGCAGGCGGGAAGCGGTAAAGGTCATAATAAAGTAAATTACGCAGGTAATGAAGAAAATTTCAAAGTATTTGTAGTACACGCCTGCAGCAGACTTGGAAGCAAAATACAGCTCTGTTACGGAAATAACGTTCAATACAGAGGTATCCTTAATATTGATAATCAGGTTGTTGCCCAGCTGCGGCATAACGTTGCGCAGAGCCTGCGGCAGAATAACGCAGCGCATAGTCTGGATATGATCCATACCGATAGCAATTGCTGCTTCCTTTTGTCCCGGGTCAACAGATTCAATACCGCCACGCACAGTTTCTGCCATGTATGCACCGGTATTGATAGAAACAACCAAAAAGCCGGCAAACAGCGGTGACATATCGATATCAAACAGGCTCATTGCACCGTAATAAACAACCATAGCCTGTACAATCATAGGTGTACCGCGAAATACCTCTACGTAAGCGTCTAATAAGCGCTGCAAACAGCGCACCAAAGTTCTCTTAACCTTGCTGTCATTATCCTCCAAAGGAATTGTTTGGATAACACCGACAATAAGGCCGATAATACAACCGATAAATGTGCCTACTACTGCCAGCAGCAGAGTGACAACCGCGCCCTTCAGCAGGACAGAGCCATATTGCTGCAGCAGGTAAACTACCCAGCCAAAAAATGTTTCCGGCATTACATACACCACCTTAATTTAATACAAAAAGAGGCGACAAGCGCCGCCCCTTGCAAATGGCGTAACTCGTTATTGCAACGCAGCTATTCCATTCCTATACAGCTTATTTTGCCAAAGGCTGTTTCTTAATAGCTTCATCCATAATCTTATTGAAGTCAGCCTCGGTCATACCGCTCAGAACCTTATTCATAGCGTCTGCCAGTTCCTTGTTGCCTTTTTTAATAGCAATGCCGATTTCAACATCCTCTTTGGAGGTTTTGAAGCCTTTGTCTTCAGGGAAGGTTACCATGGTCAGATCAGGGTTAGCAAAAGCAGCAGCCTTAGCAGTCGGGATATCGGTTACAATCAGGTTGCATTTACCGGATTTCAGAGCAACAATCATGCCAGGAACATTGTCGATAGCAGGCAACTTTTTAACGTCCGGAACCTGGTCAATCTGGTCATACCAGATGGTATTCAGCTGAGAGGTAGCAACGGAGCCTTTAAGGTCGGCAACGCTCTTAGCCTGAGCTTGCGGAGAATCCTTTTTAACCAGAGCTACTACAGTTGCATAGTAGTAAGGTTTAGTGAAGTCAACAGACTCTTTACGTTTGGAGGTAATGGACATGCCGGCAATTGCAGCGTCAATTTTGCCGCTTACTACTGCGGGAGCAAGGCCATCCCATTCAATTTTGTGAATTTCCAGATCAGCGCCCATGGAATCAGCTAATTTTTTAGCAATCATAACGTCATAACCGTAAGCATATTCGTTAGAGCCGGCGATTTTTACAGCGCCGCCGTCAGCAGACGGTTGGGACCAGTTGTACGGAGCGTATGCGCATTCCATACCAACCTTCAATACCTTTTTGCCGCTGTCAGCTTTTTTATCGCTACCGCCGCAGCCTGCGGTAACAGCCATTGCAACAACCATAGCGCCGCACAGAGCAGCTTTTAAAAATTTCTTCAAGTTCATCAAGAACACACCTTTCATTGTGAAATTGTCTATTAAACTATGTAATACTTTACTATATTGCTGTCAAAAAAGCAAGCTTTACAGCAAAGATATAATGTATACATAAGCCTTGTACATGAAAGCCGTACTATCTCCCTCAAGACACAGTACGGCTTGAAATGCTTAAGCTTATTTTTTCAGTCCGTTAATAATACGTTCCATAGCTTCGATGGTATTTTCACGGCTGCCGAAAGCAGTCAGGCGGAAGAAGCCTTCGCCCATTTTGCCGAAGCCTGCGCCAGGAGTTCCTACAACCTGCAGTTTTTCCAGCAGGAAGTCAAAGAATTCCCAGGAGCTCATGCCGTTCGGGCATTGCAGCCAGATGTACGGAGAATGTACGCCGCCATAATATTTAATGCCAACCTTATCAAAGCCTTCCATGATAATACGTGCATTTTCCTGATAGTAAGCAATGCTTTCGCGGCATTGTTTAATGCCTTCTTCGCTGAACACCGCCTCTGCACCGCGTTGGATGATGTAAGGAACACCATTGAACTTAGTGGTCTGGCGACGCAGCCACATTTTGTTCAGTTCCATTTCCTTGCCGCTTTCGGTTTTACGAACCAGTGCATGAGGAACAACGGTATAACCGCAACGGGTACCGGTAAAGCCCGCAGTCTTGGACAGAGAGCACAGCTCGATAGCGCATTTTTTAGCATCTTCGATAACGAAAATGCTGCGCGGAATTGCCGGATCGGTTACATATGCTTCATAAGCAGCATCGTACAAAATAACAGCATCGTTTTTCAGTGCATAAGCAACCCATTGCTCCAGCTGCTCTTTGGTATAAGCAGAACCGGTCGGGTTGTTCGGAGAGCACAGATAAATTACGTCAGCCTTTACATTTTCGTCCGGCATCGGCAGGAAATCATTTTCCGGCTTACCTTCCATATAAATAATGTGACGGCCGCACATAATGTTGGTATCCAGATATACAGGGTATACCGGATCAGGAATCAGGATAGTGTTTGCATTGCTGAAAATATCAGTGATATTAGCGCAATCGCTCTTTGCACCGTCGCTGATGAAAATTTCATCGCTTTCCAGGGTAACGCCGAAGGAAGCATAATATTTTACCAGTGCTGCATGCAGAAAATCATAGCCCTGTTCAGGACCATAGCCACGGAAGGTAGACTGTACGCCCATTTCTGCTACAGCCTTAGCCATTGCATCAACAACACATTTTGCCAGCGGCAGGGTAACGTCACCAATGCCCAGGCGGATAATCTTTTTGTCTGGATGTGCCTCAGCATACGCGCTTACCTTGTGCGCGATATCAGCAAAAAGAAAGCTTTCTTTTAAGTTACAATAGTTTTCGTTTACAAATGCCATTGAAAAACCCCCATTATTAAAATCATTTTAAATTTATAGCAAACGCCTGAAAAATTACTAGCTGCAAGCATTGCGATACCTGCAGCCAGTAGTTCAAGCAATTTGTTTACTCGTTGATAACGCTCTCAGGAATATCAATTACGCCGTCAAATACTGCGACTGCGTTGCCCTCCAGGGTAACATGGTCATTCAGCTCATGCGTAACCTTGAGCAGACCGCCTTTGCAATGTACATTGAGCGGTTCGCCCTTCTTGCCTGCTTTATTCAGCATAATGCAGGCTACGGTAACAGCGCTCGCACCGGTGCCGCAGGCCCAGGTTTCGCCGCTGCCACGCTCCCAAACGCGGAACTTAACTGTGTTTTTGTCCAGAACCTGTACAAATTCAGTATTCACGCCTTCCGGGAACAGCTTATGATGTTCAAATTGCGGTCCCAGCTCCTCCAGATCCAGGCTGTCCACATCATCCACAAAGGTAACAAAGTGCGGATTACCCATAGAAATTGCCGTACCGTTATAGAAAACCTTTTCTTTTGTTACATCATCATGATTATCATTCAGAACAATTGCCTGGTCAACGAAAATATAATGATCGCAGTTCATCGGAATTTCGGTAGCACGGAAAACAGGCTTGCCCATATCTACCTTCGCACCTACGACCTCACCGTTTTCGACAACCATCTCAATTTCCTTTACACCGGAAAGAGTTTCCAGTGTAATAGTAGTTTTATCGGTCAGACCTTTGTCATGCACAAATTTAGCTACGCAGCGCACGCCGTTACCGCACATCTTGCCTTCGCTGCGGTCAGCGTTGAACATACGCATTTTGAAATCAGCAACGTCAGATTTGCAAACGCAGATAAGACCGTCACTGCCAATACCAAAGCGTCTATGACTTACATATTCGGAAATAGCGCCCGGGTTCGGCAGCATCTCCTTGGTGCAGTCTACATAGACATAATCATTACCAGCACCATGCATTTTTGTAAATTCTATTTTCATGGCCCTTCCTCCTTTGAATCCTCTTTACTCATTATAACAAAAATATACTGAAATTCCAACCGGATAAACAATAAAGTTAGCATTAGCGCACAAAAAAGCCGGCACATTTGCGTACCGGCATATTACAATGAGCAGTATTTCCTTTTTATCAGCAATATATTCACTTACAACAGCATTTTACAGCAAAAATTGCGCCTTAAATTATTTATGCAAATCTTTTAGACGGTCTGCACCACATCAGCGCAGCAAAAATCAGCACAGCGGTCACACCCATGCTTACAGGATAAACATACATTAAGGTACGGAAATCATGATACACCGGGAAAACAAAGGCAACCCACAGGAAGCGTACACCGCAGACACCTAAAATCGTCAGCAGCGACGGTAAAAAAGATATGCCGAAGCCACGCAGATAACCGGACATAACATCATACGAAAGGCTGAAAATGTAGGCACAGAATACAATAGAAGCCCTGATATAACCAAGCCTGATAACCTCGCTGTCGTCGTTGATGAGCGCAATAAGCCTGTCACCGAAGAGAAATACGATAAGCATGCAGATACCGGTGCAGATAACATCCTCCAGCAAGCACAAGCGTAAAACCTTGCGACACCGTGCCATCTGTCTGGCGCCATAATTCTGTCCGACAAAAGTCGTACACGCCTGTGTAAAGGAGCTGAAGATACTGAATGCTACCATTTCCAGAATCAGTGAAGCACTGGAGGCAGCAATGACCTCTGTTCCCAGGCTGTTGATAGCCCCCTGAATAACAACATTCGCCAAGCTGAAAACTGCGCCTTGGATGCCTGCAGGCAAGCCGATGCTTACAATTTCTTTCAGCGTAGGCATATCAAGGTGCAGCTTACTCCATTCCAACTTAATTATAGAATCTGTTTTCAGCAATAAGCGAAGCAGAATCAAAGCAGAAACCGCGTTAGCCAACACTGTAGCAATCGCTACACCGGTAACATCCAGCTTGCATACGCAGACAAAGAATAAATCCAGCACAATATTAACCAGGCTGGCTGCAATAAGCGCCATCAACGGTTTTTGCGTTTCACCGATACTGCGGAAAATAGCCGCTTCAAAATTGTACAGCAAAATAATCGGCATACCTAAAAAATATATTCTGAGGTACATCACAGCTGATGGTAAAACTTCTGCCGGAATTTCCAACAAATCTAAAATCGGCACAACAGCAAACTGTGCAAAAACAGCTACCGTAATACCGATAATCAGCGAAAGGAGTACAGCAGTATGCACTGCCTTCTTTACGCCTTCCGTATCACGTCTGCCGATAGACTGCGCAATAACAACATTAGAGCCCAAAGCTAGACCCAAGAACAGAAAAATAATCATACCGATAATCGGCAAATCTGTTCCTACGGCAGCCATTGCCGCTGTTCTGTCGCTGTTAGCAAAGTTGCCGGCAATTACTACGTCTGTAGCAGTAAAAAACTGCTCTAAGATAGCTGTTGCAGCTACCGGCATAGAAAATTTAAATATTTTATCCCATAAGGAACCATTAAGCATGTCCATGCTTGTCCGCATATCTTCAATACCTCCTCTTTCTTTTAGCTAGTGATAGATATTATAATACTAAATTTAGGCAATAGCAAATTGATATTTTCTATGCCCGGTTATAGTTATAAGGCATAATATAACGCTTATGATAAGCAATGCTTAACATACAAAAAGCCGATACATTTCTGTATCAGCTTTTCGTTCATAAAATATTTCATTTAAGCAGTCTGTTTACGCATATAAGCACGCATAACCAGCAATGTTACAAATAATAAGCACAGCGTAATAGGCAAAGCAATCAGAGCCAAGGAGCTTTCCGTAAAGTACGCAATACCGCCGGCAATCAGATAGCCGGCAACAGACACGGAAGCTGCAGTCAAAGCATAGGGCAGCTGTGTGGAAACGTGGTTAACGTGGTCGGAATGCGCACCTGCGGATGCCATAATCGTTGTATCGCTGATAGGCGAGCAGTGGTCACCGCATACCGCGCCGCTCAGGCAGGCAGCAATAGAGATAATCAGCATTTCATAGGTATCGCCGGAACCGAAAACGTTGCAAACAACAGGAATCAGAATAGAGAAGGTACCCCAGCTTGTACCGGTAGAGAACGCAAGGAACATAGCAACAACAAAGATAATTGTCGGCAGGAACATTTTCAGGATACCAGCAGAGTTTGCAACAAGATCATGCACATAGAACTTTGCACCCAAAAGACCGGTCATACCGGACAGAGTCCAAGCCATGGTCAGAATCATAATCGGCGCAACCATTGCTCTGAAGCCTGCAGGAATACACTCAGTAAATTCCTTAAAGGTCATTACGTTGCGCACCATGTAGAAGCAGAAGGTAAAGAAGAAGGTTGCCATGCTGCCGAGTACCAGGCCTTTAGGAGCGTCAGCACCTGCAAAAGCATCAACAAAGCTTTCGCCTGTGAAGAAGCCACCGCTATAAATCATACCGATAATACAGCAGATAATAAGTACAATTACAGGCAGTACAAGGTCAATAACCGCACCGTTAGGCTTATCGGTATTGTCATCATCATCACCATACGGACGAGCAGCAGTAGTAAACAGGTCACCCTTATTTGCGTTATCCTCATGAACCTTCATGCTGCCGAAATCAAATTTCATGATGGTCAAAAGAATCATCATAGATAAGGTAGTAATTGCGTAGAAGTTATAAGGAATAGTCTGCAGGAACATGTTAAAGCCGTTAATATCAGAGCCTTTAGGTACTGATGAGGTTACAGCTGCAGCCCAGCTGGAAACCGGCGCAATAATACAAATCGGCGCAGCAGTTGCGTCAATAAGATATGCCAGCTTTGCACGACTAACCTGATGTCTGTCGGTAACAGGACGCATTACGGAACCAACCGTCAGACAGTTGAAATAGTCATCGACAAAAATAAGTACACCCAGTGCAATAGTAGCGAGCTGCGCACCAACGCGGGTCTTGATATTTTTAGAAGCCCACTGGCCGAAGGCAGCACTGCCGCCAACCTTGTTCATAAGAGCTACCATGATACCAAGAATAACCAAAAATACCATAATACCAACGTTACCGCTATCCGACAGCTTGGTAATCATGCCGCCGTTTTCATTGTAGAGCATAGTATTTAAACCAAGCTCAAGATTACCGTTGGAATATAACAGTGCACCGATTGCGATACCTACGAACAAAGAAGAATATACTTCCTTAGTAATCAAGGCCAAAGCAATTGCGATAACCGGAGGTAGCAAAGCGCCGATAGTCGAATATACGGCAGGCTTATAGGTTTCAGGATCAACAGTGTTAGGATGCTGTCCGCTTATATAAAATAGGCCAGCCATTATAACAAGCAGTATCGCCAAAAATAAGTAATTGTTTTTTCTCATCTAATTAATCACTCCATAATTTCTTTCTAAAAAGTCCGAAAAAATTATATCATGATTACGTAACTAAAAGCAAGTGTATTATAAAAAATCGCTGACAAATTGTTAAAAATTATACATTGTTGTGTAAATAAGTGCAAAACAGGGCACTTTAACACTGATTTATATTGCTTTAATGTCTATTCACAGTTGACAAATTTCGAGGCTTACAGAGCAGGCGCATATATTCTTTATTCGCGCATCCAAGAAGCGAGTCTGCAGAACAACGCTGATTGATAAGAAGGCAAGTAAATTGAGCGAGGGGTAATATCGTGCAAGGAATAGCAATTTTAGCAAATGAGTGTCCGGAATCATCTGCGGGCGCATCTATCATGCTCATGCTGATTGACTGTCACACATAAAACTCTGGTAAATTGAGCGAGAGGTATATCGTGTAGGGAATAGCAATTTTAGCAA
>OHDV01000708.1_pt1 | contig 12946 bp, 9 predicted proteins | sample 1567041 | NCBI WGS metagenome assembly OHDV01 (sample SAMEA3879517, study PRJEB24766) | human gut metagenome | biome: human-associated habitat; feature: feces | place: USA | collected 1985/1987
AGCGCGAGCAGGAACGTCGCCACGAAAGCCGCACCGGCCGTAATGAACCAGCCGCCGATCACGGAAATCACACCCGTAATGCGGAATACGGCGCTCTCGCGGCCCCAGGCCCGGTCAGCCAGCGAAGAACCCATCGCCACCATAAAGGCCACGTAAGTAGTCGAAAGAGGCAACTTGAGCGAGGTGCCCAATGCGATCAGCAAGCTGGCCAGCAGCAGATTGACCGCCGCACGTACCATATCGAAAGCGGCACCGTTCTCCAGAATCGCCTCGTCCTTATCGAAGCGTTTCCCGAGCCAGCGCTTCAGTCCCTGCGGCATCGCATTGTCGATTCCGGTAGCGAGGGACGACGAAGCACGCACGATACTCCGGGCCAGCCCCGACGAACCGAACATCTCGTCGCCGGCATCCTGACGGGCCAGATCCACCGAGGTCTTGATAACGCCCCGGGCCTTCCGCGAAGTGGTCAGGGCGACGATCATCACCACGCCCGAAAGAGCCAGGAAAATGAAGGGCGTCCGGGCAGGCGCGTTCAGCGAATCCATCAGGAAGGTTTCGGACCCGTTGCCATTGGCGACGTAATCCATATAGGAAGAGTAGCCCGTCAGAGGTACGCCCACGAAATTCACCAGGTCGTTTCCGGCGAAGGCCAGTGCCAGGGCGAAAGTTCCCAGCAGCGTGACTACCTTGAAAATATTGATCCGACACCAGTGGAGCACCTGCGAGAGAAGGCAGAAGAAGATGAAGCAGCCGGCCACCAGGTGACGGGTATAGGTAGAAATCCACTCCGACAGTTCGGGTGTCATGAACGACGAATCCTTCATACCCTTGATCAGAATGAAATAGATGATCGCCGTCATCGCCACACCGCCGAACAGCGCGGCGGACCACTTCATGTGCGACTTATAATTGAAAGTAAAGATCAATCGGGCGATATATTGCACCACTGCGCCGAATACGAATGCGATCGCCACCGAAAGGAAGATGGCCATGATGACCGACAAAGCCTTTTCCGAATTCAGCATATCGGCAAAGGTAAGCCCCGTATCGTCTGCGGCCAGCTTGACCATCGCCAGAGCGAACGCACCTCCCAGCAACTCGAAAACGATCGACACGGTAGTCGAAGTCGGCAGCCCCAGGGTATTGAAGGTGTCCAGAAGAATCACGTCGATTGCCATGACCGCCAGGCAGATACACATGATATCCTGGAAATAGAACTGTTCGGGCCTGAAAATCCCGTGCCGGGCGACATCCATCATACCGTTGCTCATGACGGCGCCGCACAGGATACCCACCGCAGCTACACCCATGATCCACTTGAACGAAGCGGCCCGGGCGCCGACGGCCGACCCCAGGAAATTCACGGCATCGTTGCTGACACCCACCACCAGATCGAAAATCGCCAGCAGAAAGAGGAAGAGGACAATGCCTAAATAGATTGATTCCATACTTTTTTAATTGGTTTTACGCCTAAAGTTATCATTCGGTGACAAAAGTACCGGGCGGAAATGATAACGACGTTTCAAACCTGTTACAAACCCGTTACAAAATCCGGGAAATGCCTCGTTTTTATGAACCGTCTGTTACAATTCCGTGAAATTTCGATCCTTCCGGATTTGCGAAACCGTTTTATTCCCTAATTTTGACGCGTCGAATCAATACGAAGGTCATGGGGAAATACAAAATTCTGGTGGTGGACGACGAAGAGTCGCTGTGTGAAATCCTGAAATTCAACCTCGAACTCGAAGGATACGAAGTGGATGTGGCTTACAGCGCCGAACAAGCGCTGGCGATGCATCCCGAACGTTATTCGCTGCTGCTGCTCGACGTAATGATGGGAGAGATCAGCGGCTTCAAAATGGCCCGTATGCTCAAGTCCTCGCCCGAAACGGCTGCCGTGCCGATCATCTTCTGCACGGCCAAAGACACCGAAGACGACACCGTTGCTGGCTTGAACCTGGGTGCCGACGACTATATCTCCAAACCCTTCTCGATGCGCGAAGTGACGGCCCGGGTACGGAGCGTGCTGCGCCGCTCGCAAGCCCGGCAGGAGGAGGAAGCCATCTGTTTCGAAGGGCTCTGCCTCGACCTGCAGAGCAAGGTCTGCCGGGTGAACGGACAGGAGGTTCCCCTGACCAAAAAGGAGTTCGAAATCCTCACCCTGCTCCTTTCCCACCCTAGGGTGATCTTCTCGCGCGAACAGATCCTCGCCCGGGTCTGGAACAACGAAGTGATCGTCCTGGACCGCACGATCGACGTAAACATCACGCGCCTGCGCAAGAAAATCGGGCCCTACGGCTCGCATCTGGTGACCCGCCTGGGCTACGGCTATGGATTTGAAAAGTAAACACTCCTATCAGACGCAATCGTTCCTCTGGCTGCTGGGCTTCTCGTGGCTGCTCATCGTCTGCTTCGTCGGCTTCCAATACCACCGGGAGAAGGAGCTGCGCACGGAGCTGCTCGATTCGCAGTTGCAGATCATCAACGCCCAACTGGAAGAGGCTTTGAGCAATGCACGCACTCCCCACGACTTTTTCGATGCGCACTCCGACTTCTTCGAGGGGCTGCGCATCACCCTGATCGACCTGGACGGTACGGTCGTCTATGACTCCGAAGAACCCCCGGCCGAGATGTCGAACCACCTCGACCGGCCGGAAGTGGCGGCCGCCCTCACCGACGGTCACGGCTATACGATCCGCCGCCAGTCGGAGAACAACGGGCGCACCTACTTCTACTCCGCCTCCCGCATCGGCGACCGGATCGTCCGCTCGTCGCTGCCCTACACCGTGTCGTTGTCGCAGGTGCTGAACGCCGACCGCAACTTTCTGTGGTTCATGGGTTCAGTCACCCTGCTGCTGTGTCTGGTCGGCTACTACGTGGTCCGCCAGTTCACGAAAAACATGGTTCAAATGGAGGCGACCCTCGCAGAGCGCGACCGCGAACATGCCGCCGCACTGCACGAGGAGCAGGAAAAAATCCGCATCAAGCGGCAATTGACCAACAATATCAACCATGAGTTGAAAACCCCCGTAAGTTCCATCCACGGCTACCTCGAAACCCTCATCGCCAATCCGCATATCGACGCAGCGACGCAGCGGGCCTTCCTCGAAAAGTGTTTCACCCAGTCCGAACGGCTCCGGCAACTGTTGCAGGACGTATCGTCGATCACCCGGCTGGACGAAGGAGGACAGATGATCGACCGTACCGAAGTGGACCTCCGCGCCCTGATCGGCGAAGTGATAACCGACACGGCCCCGGAAAGCGCCCGACGCGGATTTACGGTACACTGGACATGCGACCGTCCCCTGACGGTCGAGGGCAACGAAGGATTGCTCTACTCCGTTTTCCGCAACCTGACGGACAACGCCCTCAACTACTCGGGCGGCAACCGGATCGACATCGCCCTGACGGACGAAACGGACGACCGCTACGAATTTTCATTCTCGGACAACGGCACGGGCGTCAATCCCGAACACCTGCCCTACCTCTTCGAACGTTTCTACCGGATCGACAAGGGGCGTTCGCGCCGGGCGGGAGGCACCGGACTCGGCCTGGCGATCGTACGCAACGCCATACTTTTCCACGGCGGCCGAATCGAAGTGGCGAACCGCCCGGAAGGGGGACTCGTGTTCCGGTTCTCGATCGCCAAGAAGGGGGAGGCGAAGAGATAGCCGTTCCCCTTCGAAATCCCTTGCAGGCAGTTTCAACCCACAAAGGCCCGGTTCCCGCACGGATTCAAGCCCTGAAACTGTGCCGCGCAGAACTTCCGAAAGCCCCTCCGGAGAAAACGGCATAGCGTAAGTCGAAATCACACAAAGGACATATCGCCGAAGACAACAGTCCGAAGCACCCTGCCGCATGCACTTTCCAGATAGAATCCCCTGCCGCCCGATCGGGCGGCAGGGGATTCTATTCTGTCGAAACGGGGCATCAGTGCGCTTCGAGCCAATTGTCGCCCACGCCGCAGTCCACCACCAGCCGCACGCGCAGCGCAGCGGCGGACTCCATGGCCTCGGTAACGATGGCGATGACGCGCTCCTGCTCCGAACGAAGCATATCGACCACCAACTCGTCGTGCACCTGCAGGATCACCTTCGAGCGGATGCCCTCCTCGCGGAACCGGCGGCTCACGCAGATCATGGCGATCTTCATGATGTCGGCGGCGCTTCCCTGAATCGGAGCGTTCACGGCATTTCGCTCGGCCAGGCCGCGGGCCACGGCGTTGCGCGAAGCGATGTCGTTCAGGTAGCGGCGGCGGCCGAAGATCGTCGAAACATAGCCGTCGCGCTTGGCCTCTTCCACCACCCGGTCCATGTACTCCTTGACCTTGGGATAGGAGGCGAAATAACCTTCGATGATCTCCTTGGCCTCCTTGCGGGGAATGTCAAGCCGCTGGCTCAGGCCGAAAGCCGAAATTCCGTAAATAATACCGAAATTGGCGGTCTTGGCCTTGCGGCGTTCGTCGCTGTCCACCTCGGCCACCTCTTTGCCGAAAAGCCGTGCGGCGGTGGCCGCATGTACGTCCTCGCCGTGTTCGAAAGCCGCGATCAGCGACTCGTCACCGCTCAAGTGGGCCATCAGGCGCAGTTCCACCTGACTGTAATCGGCCGAAAGCAGCAGGTGCTCATCGTCCGAAGGGATGAACGCCTTCCGGATCCGGCGTCCCAACTCGTCCCGCACGGGAATATTTTGCAGGTTGGGATTGGTCGAGGAGAGCCGTCCGGTCGCTGTCACGGCCTGGTTGAACGACGTGTGGATCTTGCCCGTCACCGGATTGACCAGCAGAGGCAATGCCTCCACATAGGTCGAAAGCAGCTTCTTCACGCCCCGGTATTCGAGGATCTTATCGACGATCTCGTATTTGTGGGCGAAGGTCTGCAAGTACTCCTCCTCGGTCGAAAACTGCTTGGTTTTGGTCATCTTGGGCTTCTCCGCGATGCGGAGCTTCCCGAAGAGCACCTCGCCCAACTGCCGCGCCGAATTGACGTTGAGCGACGGCTCGTCCGCCAGACGGCGGATATCTCCCTCCAGGTCGTTGAGCGTCTTATTGAGTTCAACGGCATACTCGGCCAATGCCTCCGAATCGATCCGCACCCCGGCCGTCTCGATCTCGGCCAGCACAGCGATCATCGGCTCCTCGACCTCGAGGTAAAGCCCTCCGAGTCCGAGTTGTTCGACCTGCGGCCACAGCACCTGTTTCAAGCGCAGCGTCACGTCGGCATCCTCGGCAGCGTATTCGGCCACCCGCTCCAGCGAAATCATGTCCATAGTCAGCTGCCGGGCTCCCTTGCCGATGAGCGAAGTGATCGAAATCGGCCGGTAATTGAGGTAGCGCATCGCCAGCGCATCCATGTTGTGACGCGACTCGGGATCGAGCAGGTAATGGAGGATCATCGTATCGTAAAGCCGGCCGCGAATCTCGACCCCCAGGCGAGCGAGCACCATCAGGTCGAACTTGATGTTCTGCCCGATCTTGGCGATCTTTTCGTCGGCGAACAGCGGCCGGATAAGGGCCGCATATTCGGCCGTATTGGATTCATTGAACGGAATATACCACGCCTCGTAAGGACGTACCGCGAGCGAAAGCCCCACGATCCGGTCGTTGAAAATGTCGAATCCCGTCGTTTCGGTATCGAAACAAAACTCCGGACAGGCCGCCACTTCGCGCAGAACAGCCTCCAGCTCCTGCGCATTGCGCACGATCGTATAGGCGTGGGGTGTGGTTTGCGCCGTGGCGAACTCCTCGCTTTCCGCCGTCTGTTCATCGGACGGCGCCGATCCCCGGTCGGATGCCGGGGATTCCCCAGAATCGGCTGCGGGGGCGAACAGATCTCCCTGCCCCGCCAGCGCAGCTTTTTTAGCGGCTGCGGACTTCGCACGCGCCACCTCCGCCAACTGGGTCTGGGCCTCCTGACGGGGCCCTTCGGGCAGCGGTTCGGCAGGAGCCAGGTTCGTCAGATCGTTCAGGAACATCCGGAAATCCAGTTCGGCGAAAAGGGCCTTCAGCTCGTCGATCCTGGGGGCGCACACCGTCAAATCTTCCTCCCGAAAGTCGATCGGCACGTCCAGGCAGATGGTCGTCAGCCGCTTGGCCAACAGGAGTTTGTCGCCCCACTCGGCGATCTTCTCACCCTGCCGGCCCTTGATCCGATCGGCGTTTTGCAGGATATTTTCCACCGTCCCCCACTCCTGCACCAGCTTGCAGGCGGTTTTTTCCCCGATGCCCGGCACGCCGGGAATGTTGTCCGAAGCATCGCCCCACAACGCCAGGATGTCGCGTACCAACTGCGGATTCTCGATGCCGTATTTCTCGCGGATCGCCTCCCGGCCGACGATTTCGATACCGTCGTTGCCTTTCTGTTTGTAGATCTTACAGTTGTCGCAAACCAACTGTCCGTAGTCCTTGTCGGGCGTAACCATGAAAACGTCGTAACCCGCCTCGACGCCCTTGTGCGCGAGCGTGCCGATCACATCGTCGGCCTCGTAACCGGGCACCTCCAGCACCGGAATACACATCGCCTCGACGATCCGCTTGACATAAGGCACCGACAACAGGATATCCTCCGGCGTTTCGGCACGGTTGGCCTTGTATTCGGGGAAAATTTCGCGGCGGAAACTGCCGCCTTTCGGGTCGAACGCGACGCCCAGCAGGTCGGGATGTTCCCGTTTCTGGATGTCGCGCAGAAATTTCGTGAAACCGAACACCACCGAGGTATTCATCCCCGCACGATTGCGCATGGGACGCCCCATGAACGCATAATAATACTTGAAAATCAATGCATAGGCATCGACAAGAAAGAGTTTTTTCATCGGATTCTATCGGTTATCCTCGGCCATCCACTCGGCGAACGAAGTCGCCGTTTCGTGCAGACGCAGGGCGTGGAGCTTGACATGGGACGGCAGGTCGGCTTCGATGCGGGCGGCGAAATCCGCGAGCATATTCTCGCACGTAGGCTGATAATCGACCAGCACGATGCGGCCGAAGCGACAGCCGATCTGTTCCGCTACACGGGTGCTTTCGGCCGTGCGGCGCATGACGAAAGCGTGGTCGAGGCGGGAGAGGATCTGTTCGTTCACAATCCGTTTCAGCTCTCCGAAATCCATCACCATGCCGAACTTGGGATTCGACTCGTCGGCGCAAGGCGTCCCCTTGACCGTCACGAACAGGCGATAGGAGTGGCCGTGAATCTCGCGGCAAAGGCCGTCGTAACCCTCCAGCGCATGAGCCGCCTCGAATGTAAACTCCTTGGTAAGACGAATGATCGTCGGTTTTTTCTCATTTTCCATAGCCTCTGCAAGGTAGTCACAATTTTCGGGATTCGCAAGGATGCAGGACCCGGGAGCCATAAAAAACGGGACGCACCCGCAGGCACGTCCCGTCGTTTCCTATTCCCGTCCTCTTTTCAACGCTCCGCAGCCCGGATGAAATCGATGCTCACCTGGCGTTGGAAAGCCTCGTTGAGCGAAATGAAGGTCTGGGTGGTCGAAATGCCCTGGATACGCAGAATTCCGTCGAAAATGGTTTTCATCAGGTGTTCGTTGTCCAGGCAGTAGAGTTTTACCAGAATGTTGAAATTTCCGGTGATGAAGTGGCACTCCACGATTTCGGGAATCTCCTTGAGTTTCTCCATCGTCTGCATCATATACATCGGATCCTGCACGCAAATACCGATCAGAGCGCATACGTCGAAACCCAGCATCTTGGGGTCCACGATCAGGCGGCTTCCCAGGATCACCCCCGAATCGTGCAACTTGCGGATACGCTGGTGAATGGCCGCACCCGAAATCCCGCACTCGCGTGCGATCTCGAGGAACGGCATGCGTGCATTCCGGACGAGGTACTGGAGAATCTTCCCGTCGATAGCGTCCAAAGTTGCCTTAGACATGGAAAAACTCGTTTTAGTCGGTTGTAAACTTATTTGATTACGTTCATCTCCTTACCGATCTTCACGAACGCTGCGATGCAACGGTCGAGCTGCTCGGTGGTGTGGCCGGCCGAAACCTGCACGCGGATACGGGCCTGTCCCTTCGGCACCACGGGATAGTAGAAGCCGGTCACGAAGATACCCTCGTCCTGCAGACGGGCGGCGAAATCCTGCGACAGTTTGGCATCGTAGAGCATCACGGCGCAGATAGCCGACTGCGTAGGCTTGATGTCGAAGCCGGCGGCCATCATACCCTTGCGGAAATGCTCGACGTTCTTCACGAGCTTGTCGTGCAGCGCATCGCTCTCGCCGAGCATCTTGAACATCTCGATCGAAGCACCCACTACGGCAGGGGGCAGCGAGTTCGAGAAGAGGTACGGGCGCGAACGCTGGCGCAGCATGTCGATAATCTCCTTGCGGCCGGTGGTGAAACCGCCTACCGCGCCGCCGAAGGCTTTGCCCAGCGTACCGGTCAGGATATCGACCTGTCCGCGCAGGTTGTAGAGTTCGGTGATACCGCGACCGGTCTTGCCCAGCACGCCTGCCGAGTGGCACTCATCGACCATCACCAGCGCATCGTATTTCTCGGCCAGCTTGCAGATCTCGTCCAGCGGAGCGGCGTTGCCGTCCATCGAGAAGACGCCGTCGGTTACGATGATGCGGAAACGCTGTGCCTGGGCTTTCTTGAGGCAATCCTCCAGCTCGGCCATGTCGGCGTTGGCGTAACGGTAGCGAACGGCCTTGCACAGACGCACGCCGTCGATGATCGACGCATGGTTGAGCGAATCGGAGATGATCGCATCCTGCTCGGTAAACAGAGGTTCGAACACGCCGCCGTTGGCGTCGAAGCAAGCGGCATAGAGAATCGTGTCTTCGGTACCGAAATAGTCGGCGATCGCCTTCTCGAGCTGCTTGTGCATATCCTGGCAACCGCAGATGAAACGCACGGACGACATGCCGTAGCCGCGTGCATCCATCGCCTTCTTCGCCGCTTCGATCAGACGCGGATTGTCCGAAAGGCCGAGGTAGTTGTTCGCACAGAAATTCAGCACCTGACGTCCGCCGACCGTGATCTCGGCACGCTGCGGGGATTCGATGATGCGTTCGTTCTTGTAGAGCCCTGCCGCTTTGATTTCGGCCAGCTCATGCTCCAAATGTTCTTTAATTTTACCGTACATATTGTTAGATTTTGTGACGTTCGAGGGGTGTTTTACTATCAAACTATCAGCAAAGATAGTTGTTTTTTATAAAAATGATACCTGTCGTCGAATTTTTTATCCGATCGCCGCCGGACCCCGGACCCTCCCCGACGGCAACCCCTGCAAATCCCGGGCCCCGCAAGGCGGTATCCGGCAAAATCCGGCCCGGATTCCGCAAGCTTACGACCGGTCGCCGAAGTCGTCCGCGAACGAAAACGGAATAAACGGACAACCCGCTATGTTCCACCGAAAACATAGCGCCGGCACGAAGCAAAAGGACAAATTCCGGCATCGGAAAGCGATCCACAGGATCGTTTCCCGCCCCCACAATCTCAAATTCCCCGGCGGACACGACGCATTTACAAACTATTTTGCTAAATTTGTCACGTTATAGCCGGTTGTGGAACCAGCACGTTCAACCATTAAATATTTCGAATTATGTTCAAAATCGATTCTTACGATTTCAAAGGCAAGCGCGCAATCATCCGCGTGGATTTCAATGTGCCCCTCAACGAAAAGGGCGAGGTGACGGACGACACCCGTATCCGTGCGGCGATCCCCACGATCAAGAAAGTGCTCGAAAAGGGCGGTTCGGTGATCCTGATGTCGCATCTGGGACGGCCCAAGAAGAACAACGATATGAAATATTCGCTCGGACAGATCGTCCCCGCGATCGAAAAGCTGCTGGGCAAACCCGTGATTTTCGCCGGCGACTGCATGGGAGAAAAAGCGGCCGAAACAGCCCGGAACCTCAAACCCGGCGAGGTGATGCTGCTCGAAAACCTGCGTTTCTACGCCGAGGAGGAGGGCAAGCCCCGCGGACTCGCCGAAGATGCTTCGGAAGAGGAGAAAGCCGCTGCAAAAAAAGCGGTCAAAGCCTCGCAGAAAGAGTTCGTCGAGCGGCTGGCCTCGTATGCCGACTGCTACATCAACGACGCTTTCGGCACCGCGCACCGCGCACACGCCTCGACAGCCCTGATCGCCGATAAATTCCCCCACGACAAGATGTTCGGCTACGTGATGGAGAACGAATTGCAGGCGGTCGATCGTCTGATGCTGAATCCCCGGCGCCCGTTCGCGGCGATCATCGGCGGGTCGAAAGTTTCGACCAAGATCTCGATCCTCGAAAACCTGATGGAAAAGGTCGATTCGATCGTCATCGGCGGCGGTATGTCCTACACCTTCGCAGCGGCGCAGGGCGGCAAAGTCGGCAACTCGCTCTGCGAGCCGGAGATGTTCCCCACGGCACTCGAAATCGTGAAGAAAGCCGAGGAGCGCGGCGTGAAGCTGGTATTCTCGCCCGATGCGCTGATCGCCGACAAATTCGCCGAGGACGCCGATACGCGCCAGGCTCCGGTGAACGACATCCCCGACGGCTGGATGGGTCTCGACATCGGCGAGGAGGGCAAAAAGACTTTCCGCGAACACATCCTGGGCTGCAAAACGATCCTGTGGAACGGCCCCGTAGGTGTTTTCGAGATGGACAAGTTCGCTACCGGCTCGAAAGCCGTGGCCGAAGCGATCGCCGAAGCCACTTCGAAAGGAGCCTTCTCGCTCATCGGCGGCGGCGATTCGGTGGCCTGCATCAACAAGTTCGGCCTGGCCGACAAGGTGAGCTACGTCTCTACGGGCGGCGGCGCACTGCTCGAATACATCGAAGGCAAGGAGCTGCCGGGTGTGGCGGCCATCCGCAAATAAGCCGGGCACGAACAGAGCGCGGTCCCATCGAACCGCTCTCCGTACTGAATCGAAAACAGACAGAAACCTTAAAATATTTAGAGTAAACAACCAATGAAAAAAATTCTTTTCGCTGCAACCGTTCTTTGTATGATGGGCTGCCAAAACAAACCGACCAACTCGACGCCGGCGCTCGATCCGTCCAACATGGACACCTCGGTCGCCCCCAACGAGAGTTTCTACCAGTACGCCACGGGCGGCTGGCAGGCTAAAAATCCGCTCAAACCTGAACATTCGAGCTACAACATGTTCAACGTGCTGAGCGACAACAACGAGATTCGCATCAACGAGCTCTTCACCCAGATGACCAAGGAGAACCCTGCGAAGGGCACGGTCAATCAGAAAATCGCCGACCTCTACAAGCTGGGCCTCGACTCGGTACGCCTGAACCAGGAGGGCGCCGCTCCCATCCGGGCCGAATTGGAAACGATCCTGTCTCTGGACGACAAGAAACAACTCACTCCGATCCTGTCCGTGATGCAGCTGACTTCGAGCTCGCCCCTGTTCAGCTTCGGTCCCCAGGCCGATCTGAAGGACAGCAAAGTCAATGCCCTCTATATCGGACAGTCGGGTATCGGCATGGGTGACCGCGACTACTACCTCGACGCCGAGAACGAGTCGATCCGCGAAGCCTACAAAACTTATCTGAACCGGCTCTTCACGCTGGCCGGACTCGAAGAGTCCCAGGTAAGCAAAGCGACCGACGCCGTGATGCGCATCGAAACCGAACTGGCCAAGAACATGCGTTCGAACGTCGAACTGCGCGACTTGCAGCGCATGTACAACCCGATGGCGACCGCCGATCTGAAAAAGAACTACGACGCTATCGACTGGAAGTATCTCTTCGACTTTGCCAAGATCAATCCGGAGCGTGTGATCGTCTGCCAGCCCGAATACATGGAGGCGTTGGACAAGCTAATCGAAACTACTCCGATCGAGGACCTGCGCTACTACCTGGCATCGCAATACCTCAACGCCGCAGCGCCCTACCTGGACGATAACTTCTACGCCGCATCGTTCGACTTCTACGGCCGCACGATGTCAGGCAAACAGGAGCCCCGCCCCCGCTGGAAGCGTGCCATGGCCATTCCCAACAGCGCCCTGGGCGAGGCCGTAGGCGAAATGTACGTCGAGAAGTTCTTCCCCGCCGAAGACAAGGCCCGCATGATGACCCTGGTGGAGAACCTCCGCACGGCCCTCGGCCAGCACATCGATCAGCTCGACTGGATGAGCGACTCGACCAAGATGCGCGCCCGCGAGAAACTCGCCGCTTTCCGCGTAAAAATCGGCTACCCCGACAAGTGGAAGGACTACTCCACGCTCGAAATCGACCCGACCCTCTCCTACTGGGAGAATATCCAGCGTGCCAGCGAGTGGGCGACCCGCGATCAACTCGCCAAAGTCGGCAAGGCGGTAGATCCCGAGGAGTGGCTCATGACTCCCCAGACGGTCAATGCCTATTACAACCCGACCACCAATGAAATTTGCTTCCCGGCAGCAATCCTCCAGCCGCCGTTCTTCAACCCGGCAGCCGACGACGCGGTGAACTACGGCGCTATCGGCGTAGTGATCGGCCACGAAATGACGCACGGATTCGACGATCAAGGCCGTCAGTTCGACAAAGACGGCAACATGAACAACTGGTGGACCGATGCCGATGCCGAAGCCTTCAAACAGAAGACCGACATTCTGGTCAAGCAGTTCGACGCGATCGAGGTGCTGCCCGCACGCGGCGACCAGCCGGCCATCTTCGCCAACGGTTCGCTCTGTCTGGGCGAGAATATCGCCGATCAGGGCGGTCTGCGCGTGGCTTACACGGCACTCATGAACACACTGAACGGCACCGAACCCGAGCCGATCGACGGACTTACGCCGGCCCAGCGTTTCTACTTGAGCTACGCGACCGTCTGGGCACAGAACATCCGCGACGAGGAGATCGCCCGTCTGACCAAACTCGACGTACACTCGCTCGGTCAATGGCGCGTGGACGCTACGCTGCGCAACCTCCAGGATTTCTTCGATGCCTTCAACATCACCGACGGCAAGATGTATATGCCGGTCGAGGAGCGCGTGATTATCTGGTAA
>OHDV01000720.1_pt1 | contig 12738 bp, 10 predicted proteins | sample 1567041 | NCBI WGS metagenome assembly OHDV01 (sample SAMEA3879517, study PRJEB24766) | human gut metagenome | biome: human-associated habitat; feature: feces | place: USA | collected 1985/1987
GATTGATGTATCCGGATGTTCTTTAATAGAGCCATCCTTTCTGTCCACCGTCACTCCCGGGAAATTGCCGACATGCTGGTTTGAGCCTGTAAGCTGGTTGAAAAGTGTTGTCTTGCCGCAGTTTTGGTTTCCCACAAGTGCGTATGTGAGCTTCTCACCATCCGGAAGGGGATTGCCACTGCCCTTCACATGGTATTTACCCTCCTCACCAAGTCCGGGATGGGCTGTGTTGCTTATCTTTTTAGGGCCCTCATGCTTTCTTGAACGGCTGTCAATTAATTCTACCTCAATCTGTGCCGCATCATCAAGCCTCAATGTGAGCTCATAGCCGTGCACCTGAAGCTCCATCGGGTCTCCCATCGGTGCAAATTTGATAACTGTCACTTCGGCCTTTGGGATTACTCCCATATCCAGGAAATGCTGGCGCAGTGCGCCCTCACCGCCTACTGTAAGTATTCTGGCACTCTGTCCTATGCCAAGTTCTTTTAGTGTCATTTTATCGCTTCCTAGTGTATTTATTGATAATTTTTCTCAACTTATCACAAATATCTTACCACAAAGCGTGTGCCACTGCATTCATTTTTTTCATTTAATACATCTTTTTTACAATCCTCCACAAGGATATATCCATTGTCATGACGCACAATTGCTTCCGCCAGCGAAAGTCCTATGCCGATGCTGTCTGCCGGCTGTCCGCTGCCGCTGTAAAAACGCGTAAAAATATGCTTTTTGTCCTCATCACTTATGGCTTCTCCATCGTTTTGCACTGTTATCTCTGCATACATCTCATACCTGTAAAAGCCTATCTTTACCTCACTCTCTGCGTGCTCCACTGCATTTTTTACTATGTTTGTAATGGCCTCACACTGCCAGTATGCATCAGCATGTATACAGGCATCCTTATCAGAACCTTCATCTATGGACAGCCTTATGTCTCTCAAATCGCAAAGTGCCATAACATTGTCAGCTGCCTCAGACACAATTTCAGACAGCAGCGTATCCTTCTCATCAAACTCCACAACATCCGCTTCAAGCCTTGAAAGCTTTAAGATAGCCTGCACCATATGCGATATATTGTCCACATCGCGCTTTGCCCTGCGCATTATCCTGCTTCTGTTTTCAGGTGCCATATCAGGATTTCCTTCCAGATTTTCCAGATTTATCGAAAGTGATGTGAGCGGTGTCTTAAGCTGATGCGATATGTCAGAAAGCGCATCCTTTAGCAAAAGCTTGTCTGCCTTTGCATTTTCCGCAGACTCCCTCAAATAGATTGCTGTCTTGTAAAGCTCTCCCTTAAGTATAGAAATCTCTCCCTCTGTGCTATCTGCCATAACAAGTCTGTAGTCTCCCTGATTTATGCGGCGCAGATAATCCGCAGCCTGTCTGACCTGTCTTTTAAAGCTAAATCTTATAAGCACAATGTAAAGGCAAAATCCACCTGCAAAAAGCACAACAAGAAATATGTCTAGCCAAAGCGCTCCTTTAAGCGCTTTTTCATTTGACAAAACCGCAGAATCCTTTTCCATATCAATGCCGTATTTTTTTAAGAGCGTCTCTGCGCTTTTTAAATTTGTATAATCGCTGCCTAAGCTGCTGTCATTTAGAATCGCGGCTATACTGCCATCTGATACATCGGGATATTTTTCATGAATAAGCGCACATAGCTTAGCCACTGTGACGTTATAGTTTTTTGTATACGCCCTGTACTGAAAAAAGACGGTAAAAGCCATAACCGTCACACATATACATGTATATATTATTGCAAAATACACAAAAAGTTTTCTGTTCTCTAAATTATATTTCTTCTTTCTCATGCTTTCCCCCGGGAACTGTCTCTGTCGGCCGATACTGTTTAAAGAGCTTCATCTGAATCAACACGATACCCGATTCCCTTCACAGTCTTTATCACAGCCTCACCAAGCTTTGCCCTAATGCGCTTCATATAGACAGTCACTGTATGGTCATAGACATCGTTGCCTGTTGCCTCCCAGATGCAGTCAATCACGGCATTTCTGGACACAGCCTTGTCGTGATTGGTAAAAAGCAGATCAAGTATGCGGTTTTCAAGACTTGAAAGAGCAATCACCTGTCCAGCCCTTCTTGCTTCCTTTTTGTCTAAATCATAGCTTATGCTTCCTGCGTGTATGACAGATGAGCTGTCATCACTTTTCCTTCGTAAAAATACGCGGTTTACTCTCGCCACAAGCTCTCTTACTGAAAAAGGCTTTGTGATGTAATCCTCCGCTCCAAGCTCAAGTCCCTTTACTATATCATTTTCCTCATCCCTTGCGGTAAGAAAAATCACCGGTGTTTTTTCTTTTTCCAGCCTTTCGCTGTAAAAATCAAAGCCGTTCCCATCCGGAAGCGACACATCAAGCAGCACAAGGCCGGGGTGCTCACTCAAAAGCGCCCCAGCCTCCTTTAAACTGCCTGCTGTCAAAAGCTCATATTCAGGTTCTGTAAAGGTATCACACAGTCCCTCTGTTATTCCTTTATTGTCCTCTATGAGAAGTATTTTTTTCATATCAGCTCCCGCATTTCCTACAGATTTTCATTCTTGATTGTCTCAATAATGTTATTGTGTCTAAGCTTCGTCATTGATAGTTTCATGATAGCATAAATCAGCATTATTACAACCACTATACACAATATAATTGCTTTATACGGCGGCTCATAAATGATTGCGTCATCCATCCTGTTCATCATAACACATAAGAGATAGCTTATTAAAATACCAAGCGGTACACCTATTACAAGTGCCTTTACAGATATAAATACACTCTCGAGCCTGACCATTCCGGCAAACTGCTTATCTGTCATTCCAATGCTTCTTAATGTGGCAAACTCGCGGCTTCTAAGCTCCATTCCGGTGCTTAAGGTATTGATGATATTTGTGATTCCTATTAAGGCAATGACCACAATAAGTCCGTATGCAAATACTCCAAGCAGTGTAAAGAGTGACTTTTCATCGCGCATCTCCTTATCCAGATTGCTGACATAAAAACTAATCTGCGAATACTCAGTATTTCCTTCCGTCTCCTTTTCGAATGTATCCTGATATTCATCTGCATTTTCTGCAACCACATATGCCGAATATGACGCATGTCCCGGTTTAATCTCATTACCGTTCTTGCCGTCAGCCCATAGGCTTTCAAAGCCTTTTTGGTTCATAAACAAAAGCGTGGTATTGCCGTAGCCCTTATAACCTGTTGGTACCTTGTCTGTGACACCTGCAATAGTTACATCCACAGTCTTTCTGACTCCGTTATTTATTGTTTCCTCGTCAACGTATCCACTGTTATCCTCTGTGCCGCTTTCAGTATCACCTTCCACAGCATTGTCATCATCAACAGCATCCTCATACACATTGTAGCCGCACCTGATTGTATCTCCTGCTTTATATTTGTACAGCTCCATCTCTTTTTTGACGTATTTTGAGCTATTCTCATTATACACATCAAATGTGCATTTATTTACAAGAATTGCTCCTGTATCTGCATTTTTTATGCCTGCGTCAGACGCATACTTATCATATGATTTGTCATTTAAAACCGTGATTAAAAACTCTTGTGAGACATCCTCACTGTCATCATAAAGCTGCCCGCAATACTCTCCATATTCCTTTGTATACTCCGGCTTATCTACATCAAAATCATAGCCGGCTCCAACCAGATAATCCTCAGCTCCTTCAATGCCACTCAAAAGCTCAGAGAGCTTTTCAATATCAAGGTCCTTTTTACATGACATATTTATTCCAATATTGTAATCTGTTGATGCATATGACATCCCAACAACGCTAAAGGCCATAGACATAAAGTATGATATCACAATAAAGGTTACTGAGCAGATGACAATAGATGTCACTGTGGTTCTGTACTTTTTATTGTTCCTCTTTATATTCTTATATGAGATAACGCCTCCGATACCCCAGATTCTGCCTATAATCGCCGGTGTCTTAAGCTTTGCTGACTTTATTTTAATCTCCTTTGTGTTTCTTATTGCTTCAAGCGGTGTGACCCTTGCCGCCCTTCTTGCACTGCCTGTTGCGGAGAAATAAATGGTCGCTATACTCAGTATCACAGCAAGAATAAGTGCAGGCAGTGATGTGTGAAAGCTCAAAGCAAAGTTAAGCCAGCCTGCTGACAGCGCATTTACCACCTTGACAAGTATAAGCGATGCCAAAATACCACTCATGGTACCTACAGGAATACCAACCACTCCAAGCATTGCTGCCTCTGTCTTAACGCTGCTTTTTATCTGGCGCCTCGTAGCACCCACGCTTGCAAGCATGCCATACTGCCTGATTTTTTCAGTGATTGATATGTTGAAGCTGTTTTTGATACAGTACACTGATGTCAGTATGATTATCAAAGCCACAACAGCGGCCACTGTAAACAGTGCTTTAAATGAACCGTCAATCGGGAAAACGCACTCATAGCTTATAAGGTATCCATTCATATATATATCATATTTTGCATTTTCCATCTCTTTAAGAAACCTGTCACTCTCCTCAGCAGACATTTCAACAGATGAATTATTTGCTTTCTCAAACAGCTTTTCATCCACACCAATTATATCAGCAGTCACAGCATCCTTGTTTCTTAAAGCCTTTTGAGTGTATCTGCTGTACACTGTGAGTGTAGTGTCAGCTTCGCTTGCCTCACTCTTTGTGCCATTATCAATTGCTGCCAGTTCATCAGAGTATGTGACAAATGTATATCCGGCGGCACTATAGTCCTCCATTCCATAGCCCGGTCTTTCCATGATGCCTACCACCTTGTAGTGCTTTGTCACAGTATCGGTAAGTGTCTCTGCCTCATTCTCATATGCGCTGTTTTCCGATATGACACCTTCGGTGTTTGAATCATATCGCTTTCCGACATCCAGTGTTATCTCATCTCCCACCTTTATGTCGATTCGTCCGTTTGTCTTTAAGTGCCTTGGAATGACTATCTCATCCTCATTTTTTGCCATGCGCCCCTCTATAAGTTTAAAGCAGCCTCTCTCAAAGCCGGCCTCATCTGTTGCCATGACATATGCATACGGCTTATCCTCATTCTTGCAGCCGTCTAGCTTTGCAAAGCCCATTCCCATTGTCTCAAATGTGCTTTCAATATTTCTGTTGTTTTTAAACTCCGAAAGCTCAGACATTTTCACATTCGAAAATTTCACATGAAAATCACCGTCTTTTTGCTTCTGGTATTCAATCATACTGTACTGAAAGCTTGACACAAGTGTGACAAGCGCCGACAAAAGCGCTGTTGCAAGAATTATTCCGACTATCGTGACAATAGTTCTTTTCCTGTTGAGCTTTAAGTTTTTTAATGTGAGTGTCTTCATCAAATTCATCTGATTTTACCATCCTCTATCATTATTGTGCGGTCAGCCGCCTTTGCAAGCTCCATATTGTGTGTAATCATAATGATTGTCTGGTTGAGCTCACGGTTTGAGGTCTTTAAGAGATGCATAATCTCGTTGCTGGCCTTGGTATCCAGGTTTCCGGTCGGCTCATCCGCGAGCACTATAGATGGTCTCGTAATCAGGGCTCTTCCTATAGATGTGCGCTGCTGCTGTCCTCCTGAAAGCTCGTTTGGCAGATGAGTGCGTCTCTCTGTAAGTCCAAGGCGCAAAAGCATGTCATCCATCTGTGCTTTTTCCACCTTTCTTCCATCAAGCTCCATCGGGATTGCCATGTTTTCCTCCACATTTAATATAGGTATCAGATTATAAAACTGATAAATGATACCTACCTGTCTTCTTCTGAATATGGCTAGCTCATCATCATTCATTGCAAAAATATCAGTGCCGTTTATATACACCTTTCCGCTTGTTGGTCTGTCAACACCTCCAAGCAGATGAAGCAGTGTGGATTTTCCGGAGCCGCTCGCCCCGACAATTGCCACAAACTCTCCCTTTTCCACGCTCAATGACACATCGTCCAAAGCCTTGACCTGATTTTCTCCGGCTCCGTATATTTTTGATAAGTGTTCTACTCTAAGCAGTTCCATTTAATTCTCCTTTTCTTCTCTATACATTTTTGAGTGCTGTGCGGTCCGTCCTTTAAAGTGCAGCCGCCCCGCGATACAAGTGTATAATACATTATGTAAAGTTACAGGTAGGTTACTTTTAAAAAATATTACAGCATAATATAAAAACTCCGGTCAGAACAAAAAGTTTTCTGTGCCGGAGCTTATATGTTATATGTTTTATATCATATGTTTTATAATTATCTATGCCAATAATTATCTATGCCAATAATTATTTCTGCTTATATGAAGATAAAAAGTCTGCAAGCTTGCCTGTGGCATCCTTTAATATCTCTGTTCGAGGCAGATATACCACTCTGAAATGATCAGGCTTATCCCAGTTGAAGCCGCCGCCGTGGATGATGAGTATCTTCTTCTCACGAAGCAGATCGAGTGCAAACTGTTCATCGTTTGTGATGTTGAACCTTGCAGTATCAATCTTTGGGAATATGTAAAATGCTGCCTTTGGCTTTACTGCCGAAATTCCCGGTATATCGTTTAATGCCTTGTAAACGTACTCTCTCTGCTCATAGATTCGTCCGCCCGGCACAATATACTCGCCTACACTCTGATATCCGCCTAAAGCTGTCTGCACTATCGACTGCGCCGGAACATTCGAGCAAAGACGCATGTTTGAGAGCATGTTGAGACCCTCGATATAGTCCTTTCCGAGCGCCTTGTTGCCGCTTAAAACCATCCATCCGATACGATAGCCTGCTATCATATGTGACTTAGAAAGACCGCTGAAGGTCACACAGAAGAGGTCCGGTGCAAGCGACGCAATAGACACATGCTCATAGTCATCCATCACAAGCCTGTCATATATCTCATCCGAAAAAATCATGAGCTCGTGCTCTCTTGCCACATCAACTATCTGCTGCAGCACCTCCCTTGGATAGAGCGCTCCTGTCGGATTGTTTGGGTTGATTATTACGATTGCCTTTGTCTTGTCTGTAATCTTCTTTTTGATATCCTCTATGTCCGGATACCACTCTGACTGCTCATCACAGATATAGTGCACTGCCGTGCCTCCCGCAAGTGTAACGCAGGCTGTCCAAAGCGGATAGTCCGGTGCCGGCACCAGCACCTCATCACCGTTGTCAAGAAGCGCTGACATGCTTAAGTTTATAAGCTCGCTGACTCCGTTTCCGGTGTAGATATCCTCAACCGTCACATTAGGAAGCTTTTTGAGCTGTGCATATTGCATGATTGCTTTTCTTGCAGAAAAAAGTCCCTTGGAGTTGGAATACCCCTCACAGTCCGTGAGCTGGCGAGACATATCATATATCACCTCATCAGGTGTCCTGAAGCCAAACGGCGCAGGATTTCCTATATTGAGTTTCAACACATTTGTGCCGTTTTCCTCCATGCGGGCCGCCTCATCCACCACCGGTCCTCTTACATCATAAAGCACATTATCTAATTTTCTGGATTTTCCAAATTCTCTCATCCTGACCATCTCCTTTTATTTTCGTAACAATTCCTGTAACCGTAATCATATCCTGCTAGCCTAAAAGCTCAAAAACAGCCTCAGCGTCAAATACCACCTGCTTTACCTTATCAACCTCTATCTGATAAAGTGCATTTGCTGCCAGATGCTCTGCAGCCTGCTCGAGATCTCTTATGCCCGATGTGTTCTCGTGAAGCTTAATCACTGCATCAAGTCCGTCCTCTGTGAGAACGCACTCCTCTTCCTTCATTCCCATTCGCTCAAATACCTTGCGCAGGGCAAATCTCTGGAAGATGACCTTCTTCTCTTCATCGGTATAGTCCGGAATATCAATCACTGCAAAACGTGACATAAGCGGTGCAGAAATCTGGGATTTATCATTGGCTGTTGCAATCGGATATACTCCGACGGTCGGCACCATACACTCCATATAGTTGTCTGTAAAGCCCAGATTGTCAAGCAGTGTCAAAAGCACATCTGCCGGATTTCCGTTGCCGTTTTTGCTTGAGGCCTTGTCGAGCTCATTGATGATAAATACAAGATTTGACTCTCCCGCCTGTGAAAATGCCTCCATAATGATTCCCGGCTTTGCGTTTGAATAGATTCTTGAGCTTCCTGTGAGCTGCTCTGCATCATTTATGGAACTCATATCGAGTGTGGTCCATGGAAGCTTGAGTATACGCGCAACAGCATATGCAATCTGTGACTTTCCGGTTCCTGCCGGTCCACAGAGCAGCAGTCCGTAGGCAGGAAGTGTATGAGTCCTGTTTATCTGGATAATAGTCTCAATGATTCTCTGCTTCACGCTCTCCATGCCATAGAGCTCCTCATCGAGTATGCGCCTTGCCTCCACAGGGTCAATTGCCTCAAAGTAATTTCCCTTCCACTGGATATTCATCATGATGGAAAGTGCTCTCTGCGCATGGCGTCTCTCCTCAGGTGATACCTCGCTTGAACGCGCAACTGCCAGATTTCTTCTGGCCCACAGAAGTATATTGTCAGGCAGTGTACGGCCTGCACAGGTCATGAAATCTGTGATGCTCTGTATACTGGTGAGCTTCATGCTGTCGCCCTCTTCCTCGTAATCATCGAGGTCAGGTTCATCCTCAGGCATGGTGCTGGCAAAGAGCCTTTCCATCATATACTGCAGGAATCCGTCCTCTGCAGACAGCTTTGTGCCTCTGCCGAGAGCCACCTCCCTCACCCTGTATACTGCGTATCCGTCAGGTGTATTGGCTCCTGAAAGCTGTACCTTTATGTGATTTTCGCCAAGCCACTTAAAAAGGCTGACGAAGCGGGAATCAATGCGCAGGATATCTGCACTGGTCACCCCATCACCATCCTCAAATTCAAAGGATGTACGCTTTATCGGATTTGTAAACATACCGAGCGCATGATGCGCCCATTCCTTTTGCTTATTGTCTATCACAACAATCGGTTTATCGGCCGATGCCTTGGTCTCTGTCGAATGAAATGTCTCATATGTACACTCCGGATGCTCGTTTGCTACCGGTGTATCGCTAAAATCAAATACTGGCATTTTTATTCCTCTCTTTTCGTAATTGTATTCTTCATCATACCCTGTCAAAGGCTATGTCTTGTACAACCTCGCCCGCGATGATAAGTCCTGCCACTGATGGTACAAATGCAAGGCTTCCGGGAATATCCCTGCGCTGCGTGCACTTGTGTTCGGCACCCGGCGGGCAGATGCAGTTGGTTCTGCAGCTTATAGACATATCCTCTATCGGTCTTGTAGGCTTCTCCTCAGAGTATACCACCTTGAGCTTTTTCACGCCACGTTTTTTAAGCTCACGGCGCATGACCTTTGCAAGAGGACACATGCTGGTCTTATATATATCAGCCACCTTAAATGCACTTGCATCCAGCTTATTTCCCGCTCCCATGCTGCTTATGATAGGGACATTTTTCTCCTGTGCCTTCATGACAAGCGCAATCTTTGCTGTGACCGTATCAACCGCGTCAACTATATAATCATACTCTTCAAACGGAAATTCATCAGCATTTTCCGGCAAAAAGAAGCACCTGTGCGTCACGACACTGACATCAGGATTAATATCATGAATCCTCTCCTCCATCACATCTGTCTTGTATTTTCCTATGGTCTTTCGGGTTGCGATTATCTGCCTGTTTAGGTTTGTAAGACAAACCTTGTCATCATCGATAAGGTCAATCGCTCCCACGCCGCTTCTGACTAATGCCTCGCAGACATATCCGCCCACTCCTCCTATTCCAAATACTGCGACTCTTGCGCCCTTTAGCCTATCCATCGCCTCTTTTCCAAGCAAAAGCTGTGTTCTTGAAAACTGATTTAACATTTATTTCTCCTTTTCATCCCTGACCACGCCGACACCGGCAGAAATCAGGAGTCTTACTGTATCCTTAAGCATACTCCAGTCAGCCTTTGACAGCTCATCGGCAGCCTTTATCATCTCAATGAGCTGCTTAAATGACATCTGGTCAAGGTTCTCAAAATTGGAGTCCGATGCTATTGAAAAAAGCACATTTACAAACTGCTTTCGCTGCGCCTCATCCATGCTGCCTATCCAGTTTCTGAGTGTCTTGTCAAGGCGCACACTGTTTTTGTCCAGCCCATCCGCCTTTATGATACTTCCGCCCATTATCTCCCATGAAAAAGCATCATGCTGCAGCGGCCCCGAATTACGGCTTCTTACCACCTCATAATCGTCCACATGCTCAAGCAATAAGCCAACAATAGACGACTGCGGCAGAAAGGTTTCTATTCTGTCAAAAATTCTTTTGTAGCCTGCCGTATATATCATCTTGTGATTGAAGCCCGGCCCGTCAAAATTAAACACCTTAATAATGACATCCTGCACCTCTTTATCCACATGCATGGCGGCAAACACTGCCAGATTTCCACCCTTTGAGTGTCCGCCTATCCACAGCTTTCCTGTATTGATGCTTTTATTGTTGATATTTTCATCATCTAAAGCTTTATCATTTATGGCTTTTTCATTTATGCCCCTATCATCATTGCATATATATGCTGCCACCTGCTTTAAATATTTTTTCGCCTTGTTCTGTCCCGGTGTCTCATCGAGATAGCTTAGATTAAAGTTTTCCTTCCAGCCGACCACGGAATGGTCTGTACCACTGTAGGAAATGAAATATGTGCCGTCGGGCAGTTCTATCGTAACCGCAGAAAACTGCGACTCCTCTTTTTCACTAATATCGTATATATAATATCTCAAAATGCAGTCAGCATAGCGCCTTGAGTGCGCCAGCTTTTGAAGCAGCCTCGCGGAGTGGCGGAAAAGATTAGGCATCTGCTCAATCTCATCATCACTGTGGTCCGCGCAGTAAAGGCTTGAAAGCTGTTTTATCGTAAGGTATGACTTCTTTGCATCCGGCATATATGGCTTCATCTGCACATAAATAAGCTGTGAAAAAATCAGTCCGTCCACCTCATTTACATGCACCTCATCAAAGCCTATATCTCCACGCCAGTCAATATAATCCATGATATCTGCCATACAATGCCCTCCTGAAATATATCTGTCTTATTCATCATAGTGATCTAGGAAGCTGTGCTTTATGCCATCCTTTTTATATGCTACAACCGTAGCCAGATTTACATTCTCCACGCTCTTAAATATATTTGCCTCGACAAAAGGATTCACCTTTTTAAGATTAGCGATGAGCTGCTTTATCTCAACACGCTTTGAGCGGTTTTCCTCATTATTGCAGGTGGTACAGGTATCTGTAAACTTGCAGGCACACTGTATGAAATGCAGACCGTTGTAATCACGCCATGCCTTTATATCGTCCTCCCTGACCAGGTAAAGAGGCCTGATAAGCTCCATGCCCTCAAAGTTTGTGCTGTGAAGCTTAGGCATCATGGTCTGTACCTGTGCACCGTAGAGCATGCCCATGAGTATCGTCTCGATAACATCATCATAGTGATGTCCGAGCGCAATTTTGTTGCAGCCCAGCTCCTTTGCAAATGCATACAGGTGTCCTCTTCTCATCCTCGCACATAAATAGCATGGCGATTTTTCGATATCATATACAGCATCAAATATATCTGACTCAAAAATAGTGGCAGGGATGCCAAGGTTCCTGCAGTTTTCCTCTATGACATGCCTGTTTGCCTCATTGTAGCCCGGGTCCATGACTAGAAACTTCACATCAAAATCAAACTTGTTGTGATGCTTAAGCTCCTGAAAAAGCTTTGCCATGAGCATGGAATCCTTACCTCCCGAGATACACACCGCAATCTTATCCCCCGGCTTTACAAGCTCATAGGTGTTTATCGCCTTTGTAAACTTGCGCCAGATGGATTTCTTAAATTTCTTTCTGATGCTTTGCTCCACATCTGCCTTTATATCGCGCTCTGCCACCTCATCCTCTTTCATGGCATCAAGCAGCCAGCTTATATAGCCTCCCTTTAAGCTTGCCGCATCAAAACCTTTTTCTGTGAGATACTCTGCCACATCCACACTCGTCTTACCACGGCTGCAGACTATGACAAGCTTCTTATCATGTGGCACCCTCTCATCTGACTCTATTTCCTCTGCCTGAATATTGAGTGCTCCCTTTATGGCACCGTGCGCCACCTCTTCCTCACTTCTTATATCTATTATCTGATAGCTGTTACTATCCAGCTTTTTAACTTCTTCTATACTAAGCTGCATTTTATTTCTCCTATACTATTTCCGCAATGACTTTATTTCCTGAAATATCCTGTACTCATAATATGCCGTCACCACAAGGATGAGCCCTATCATAATGAGGCTGTATACATCGCGGATTGCTATTCCAAACGCATCACACACGCATGGCACCAAAAGCCCCGCAGTAAAAACAAGCTTTACAAACATCAAAAGCCTGAGCGAATATTTTCTGATATTGCCCACACACAGCTCCGCTGCTATGTGATTGAGCTTTTCCGGATAATGCTGCAGCCATGTGATTGCAATGTATACAAGCAAAAGCACAAGTATATTGGCCACAAACTTAAATACCTGTATGTGATAGCACACTCCATAATAAATCTGTAAGCCTATATACGCAAGAGCTAAAAGCGCATCTATTGCCTCAAGCACCGCCGAAGCAAAGGTCATATCTCTTTTTCTCATATAAATCTACTACCTTTCATTAACACCTTAAACACGTAAAAATAAGGTAAAACGATATTGTTTTTCTTTAAACTATCTAATTTTATCATATTATGGACTATCTTTCTAGAAAAATTGTGATATAATAATCAGGTTAAAGGAA
>OHDV01000733.1_pt1 | contig 12582 bp, 8 predicted proteins | sample 1567041 | NCBI WGS metagenome assembly OHDV01 (sample SAMEA3879517, study PRJEB24766) | human gut metagenome | biome: human-associated habitat; feature: feces | place: USA | collected 1985/1987
CAAAGATCGAGATGATGGCCGGGGGAGCCTCGTTGGCACCCAGACGGTGATCATTTCCTGCACTTGCAACAGAAATACGAAGTACATCTGCGTATTCATCAACTGCTTTGATAACAGCTGTCAGGAAAATCAGGAACTGTGTATTTTCAGCAGGTGTTTTTCCCGGATCAAGGATATTTACACCGGTATCTGTAATCATAGACCAGTTGTTGTGTTTACCACTTCCGTTGATTCCCTCAAATGGTTTCTCGTGAAGGAGGCAGACCATGTTGTGCTTGTCGGCAACCTTCTTCATGATCTCCATGGTCAGCTGGTTCTGGTCGGTGGCGCGGTTGGTGGTGGTATAGATGGGGGCAAGCTCGTGCTGGGCAGGCGCTACCTCGTTGTGCTCTGTTTTGGCCAGGATGCCCAGCTTCCACAGCTCGGTGTTCAGCTCCTCCATAAAGGCGGCGACGCGGGGCTTGATGGAGCCGAAGTAGTGGTCGTCCAGCTCCTGGCCACGCGGAGATTTCGCACCAAAAAGGGTACGGCCGGTGTAAACCAGATCTTTACGTTTTTCCCACATTTTTTTATCTACGAGGAAATATTCCTGTTCCGGACCAACAGTACTGTTGACGCGGATAGTATCAATGCCGAACAGCTTCAGCAGCTTGCAGGCTGCTTTGCTGGCTGCATTCATGGAACGCAGCAGCGGAGTCTTTTTATCCAGCACTTCGCCGGTGTAGGAGCAGAAGGCTGTAGGAATGCACAGGCAGTTATCTTTGATAAATGCATAGGAGGTCGGGTCCCATGCTGTATAGCCACGAGCTTCGAAGGTTGCACGCAAGCCGCCGGACGGGAAGCTGGAAGCATCAGGTTCGCCCTGAATCAGCTCTTTGCCGGAGAAGTCCATAATAACACGGCCTTCGGCAGTAGGAGAAATGAAGCTTTCATGCTTTTCAGCAGTAATACCGGTCATCGGTTGGAACCAATGGGTGAAATGAGTGCAGCCATGCTCCAGAGCCCAGTCCTTCATAGCATTGGCGATGATATTAGCAATTTCCAGATTCAGCGGAGTGCCTGCAAGCACTGCTGCCTTATATGCTTTATAGGTTGCAGTCGGCAGACGATCCTTCATAACGCTTTCGTTAAAAACTAAGCTGCCAAACAGTTTCGGTACATCATTCATTGTAAAACCTCCCTAATTTCTCTCTGAGAATTTCCTTGGGTTTACGAAGTGTAAACCCCTCATTTGAAATACAGTTTTTGTGCTTTACAGATTTTCTTCTCTCTGGCTCTGTAAATAAGAAAGCACCGTCAGCTGCGCCTTGCGCTGCTACGGTGCTTCGTTGCACTTATCATGGGTAAGATATAAATTATAATTCTCACCGCTGATATAACAGAAAAAGCAACCACGAAGTTTGGATCTTTCGATCCAACAACCACGTTGTTGCTTTATGCGCTTATTATAATACTAGGCATTGAATTTGTAAAGGGGGTAAGAGGAAAAAAATTTAATTTTTTATGCGTATACTTGAAAAATATGCTTATTGGGGACTACAACAGCAGGAATTTTTATCAGATATAACTGATAAAAACCTAAAATCTTGAAAAGTTTCAGTTATATCTGATAGAAATCTAAAATCACGGAAAGTTTCAGTTATATCTGATAGAAATCTGAAACTCCGAAAAGTTTCAGTTATATCTGATAGAATTTCAAATATCAAAACAGATGACCAGACTTATGCCAACCATTATTTCTCTCCTGCTTCAGCAGGATTTTTACGTTCTGTAAAGAATTGTACAGTATAGAGTATGCAATGCAAAACGCAATATAACTAATTGCCAAGGAGGAACCCTTATGGAATTAACCGCTGTTGCGCAGCTGCGCCGCATGGTGCTGGAGCATTTATCCCGCTACACCTGGAATAACGAGTTGCCTGATCATGTCTACGATATTCTGCAGGAGGTACGCGAGGACACTCCGCGTTACCGCTGCTGTGTTTATAAAGAAAGAGCTGTACTGAAAAACCGTATTGATATGGCGCTGGGCCAGGAGTGCTCCAGCAATATCATCGAGGCTGCCAAGCTGACGCTGAACGAGCCCGAGCGTACCGATTTGCCGATTATCGACGTGCTCCCCGCAGCCTGCGACCAATGCCCGATTGATGCTTATTACGTTACCGATATGTGCCGTCACTGCATCACCCACAAATGCATGAATAACTGCCCGAAAAAGGCTATCAGCATTATTCAGGACCGTGCCTTTATCGATAAGACTAAATGCATTGAATGCGGACGCTGCAAGCAGATGTGCCCCTACGGTGCGATTATCGAAATCCATCGTCCCTGCGTGCGTGCCTGCGCCATCGGTGCTATCAGCATCGGTGAAAACCGTAAGGCTGTCATTGACCACGAAAAATGTGTTTCCTGCGGTGCCTGCCGCAATGCCTGCCCCTTCGGCGCTATCGACGAGCGCAGCAATATCATCCGCGTTATCCGCGAAATCCAGCAGGGCAAGCAGGTTATCGCCCTTGTGGCACCTTCTATCGTAGGCCAATACGGGTTAAAGATTACCATGGCGCAAATTTACGAGGCACTGCAAAAAGCAGGCTTCGCCGAGGTTGTAGAGGTTGGCGTTGGCGCCGATATCACCAGCGTTAAGGAGGCAGAGGAATATCTGGAGAAGGTTCCTGCCAAGCAGGGCTTTATGACCAGCTCCTGCTGCCCTGCCTTCGTTAAGCTGATTAAAACGCAGGTGCCGGAGGCTGCGGACAAGATTTCCGACACTCCCTCCCCCATGCTCACCTGCGCTGAGCTGATTAAGGAAAACTATCCTTACGCAGTTACTGTGTTCATCGGTCCCTGCATCGCCAAAAAGGTGGAAGCACGCGAGCACCGCGAAACCATCAACTACGTGCTGACCTTTGAAGAGATTATGTGCATGCTGGAGGGCAAGGATATCAAATTTGCGGAAATGAGCGGTGATACTGCTTATGAACGCGATGCCTCCAAGCTTGGCCTGAGCTTCCCGCTGACGGCCGGCGTAAGCGCTGCCGTGCAGGATACGGTTGCCGCTATGGGCGGTGAGGTGCATAATGCACAATACTGCTCCGGTCTGGACAAATGCCGCGACACCGTCAAGGCTGCTGCCGCAGGCAAGCTCGACTGCAGCTATATCGAAGGTATGGCCTGCTCCAACGGCTGTATCGACGGTCCTGCTGCCGTAGGCGACTTCCACATTACGAAGGTCGCACTGACGAAATACGCAGCAGCAGCCCCCAATAAGCAGGCTGCCGAAGATAAGCACACAAAATAAAAACTTAAAGCCTATCCCTTCTGTCATACCGGCAGAGGGGATAGTTTGTTCATAGCAGGATTTTAGTCTGCTAAAATCATAGAGTACGCTTTACTGCGCACTAAAAGAACGGAGATTCCTAAGCAAATGCAAAACACTCGCTACATCGGTCACCTTGCTGCCCTCATTACGATTGCTACCTGGGGCACAACCTTTATTTCTACCAAGGTTTTACTTACCGGCTTTCAGCCGCTGGAAATTCTTTTTTTCCGCTTTATTATGGCCTTTTTCGCCCTTTGGCTGGCCTATCCTAAAATGCTGAAAACAGATAAAAAGCAGGAGCCTGTTTTTATGGCAGCAGGCCTCTGCGGCATCTGCCTCTACTACCTTTTGGAAAACATCGCCCTGACCTATACGCAAGCCTCCAACGTTAGCGTAATCGGCAGCACAGCGCCTTTCTTTACTGCGCTGCTGGCGCATTATTTTATGCATTCTGCCGGCAGCTTAAGCAAACAGTTCATCATCGGCTTTTTTATCGTGATGAGCGGTATTGCCTGCATCAGCTTCAACGGCGCAGCCATGCAGCTCAATCCCTTGGGTGATTTGCTGGCGATTTCCGCCGCTGTTGTATGGGCGTTTTATGCCCTGCTTACGAAAAAAATCAGCAGCTACGGCTATCCTGTTATCCTCGCCACTCGCAGAACCTTTTTCTACGGCATTCTCTTTATGCTGCCGGCGCTAGGCTTTCTGGATTTTGAGCTGAACCTTGCACGCTTCGCCAATACTACCTATCTTTTCAATATCGTCTTTCTGGGACTGGGTGCTTCCGCACTCTGCTTCGTCACCTGGAATTTGGCAGTTAGGGAGTTGGGCGCAGTAAAGGCCAGCGTTTATATTTATATGGTGCCCGTCATCACCGTCATTACCTCGGCGATTGTCCTGCAGGAAAAAATCACTCTGCTGGTAGCACTCGGTACCATCCTGACGATGACTGGTCTGTTTATCTCAGAATACAGGCCGAAGAAAAAAATAAAGTAAGAAGGCAAACAAATACGCCCTAGGCATCAACAGCCTAAGGCGTATTTTTATTTATTCTGCATATAATAATTAATAAAGGTCTGCGCAACCTGCGACAGCTCTCTGCCCTTAACTATAGACAGCGTCATCTCCAGAAACAAGCGCTCATCCTTGATTTCCTTGCGGACCAGATTCGCCGGAAACAATTCTACAGCCGGTGCCGGTACAATTGCCACACCGGTATTTTTTTCTGCCCAGGCTATGGCCGAAAGCTTAGTAGTATTAATACTCATAACCTGCGGGAAAATGTGTGAATCCGAGCACACAGAAAAAAACAGCTCAGAACAGCCACGCGAAAGACATAACGGAATGTCCTCCAAATCATCCAGCAGGATATTAGGCTTATCATTTTTCAGATACGGGCTATCCTTATGAAAAAGCGCAACCAGACGCTCTTTACGGCTGAACAGCGTTTCAAAGCGTTTAGACTGCTTTAGGGGTGCATTGGCAATGCCTATTTCCGTTTTCCCCTCCAAAAGCTGCTGGGTTTGTTCGTCAATCGGCACCTCATACAGCTCATAATTAATATGCGGAAACTCTCTGTAAAAATCACTCAAAAAGTTTTTAATAAAGTTTATTGACATCGAAGGCGACAGACTGATGCGCAGCGTACCGCTAAAGCCTGCCTGACAGTCAACTATCTCCTTCAGAGCACTGTTTTCTGCCGAGCAGATATACTTAGCCTTGTTATATAAAATACAGCCTGCATCCGTAAGCTCAATGCTGTGACCGCCACGGCGCACATGCAGCAGCTGCGTACCAAAACGCTTCTGCAGCACCTTAAGCTGATTACTCAGCGCCGGCTGAGCAATCGCTATCTGCTTAGCTGCGGCAGAAATACTGCCGGCCTCAACTATGGCAATAAAATTGCGGTAATATTCTATGTCCATATATAGTTCTCCTTTACTTCTCTCTGCCTTTATTATACTATACAGCAATATTTCTGAGTACTTTTTTAGTTTTTAAAATTAAATTTTTCATAAAACCAATGACAGCATATGCAAAACACATATAACTCCAATAGATTATTTTTATAAGTGATTAGGAATAAAAGCATAAGTTTTTCGTTTTTTTCTAAAAACAGACCACTATATATCATGAATTATCCTGTTCCCGCATCAAAGAACGAGTTAACGTATATGCATTTTTTATATGTAAAATGTATTTTCCGTATTTTACTTTATATGTTGATAGATTTAAACTGTAAGCAGATAAGGAAATTTCCAAAAAAGAAAAGAGGTTTTTGAAATGCTGGATGCAACACGTTTGCGCACCCCCTGCCTATTTGACAAAATAGTCAGCGCGGACGAAGCAGCCACACTGATTACCGATGGTATGAATGTCGGTGTCAGCGGCTTCACCCCCTCTGGCTATCCTAAGAAAACCACACTTGCTCTCGCTAAAGCCATCAAGGCCGGCAAAAAATGCCGTATCAATATTTGGAGCGGTGCTTCCGTCGGACCGGAAATCGAAGAAGCACTTGCCGAAGTTGGCGGTATCAGCGGACGCATGCCTTATTATGCAGCCTCCAACAAAACACTCAGCCGCCAGATCAACACCGGCAGCGTAACCTATATTGATCAGCATTTAAGCCACTTTGCCCAACAAATCGACTACGGCTTTTACGGCGATGTTGATGTTGCAATCGTTGAAGCCGCTGCTATCAATGCAGACGGCAGCATTGTTCTCGGTCCGGGCGTCGGCAACACGCCTATGCTTGTAAAGCATGCGAAAAAAATTATTGTTGAGGTCAACACATCTATCCCGCTGACGCTGGAGGGAATGCACGATATTTACATCTGCAGCAAACCACCAGAGCGCACCGAAATCCCTATTTATCATGTCGGTGACCGCATCGGTTCTCCTTATGTAAGCTGCGGACTTGACAGAATTACCTGCATCGTCGAATCAGACATTGTCGACCATGTACGCAATTTAAGCGCTCCTGATGAAGCAAGCAAAAAAATTGCCGCTAACCTGGTTGATTTTTTGGAGCACGAGCAGCGCCACGGCCGTCTGCCACAGCAAATGCTGCCGTTGCAGTCCGGCGTAGGAAGCATAGCCAATGCTGTATTAATGGGTTTGGCAGAATCTAAATTTGATAATCTTACTATGTACTCGGAGATTTTGCAAGATTCTGTTTTTAAGCTGATAAAATGCGGTAAGGTCACCCAAGCCTCCGGCTGTGCCTTCACCCCATCGCCGACAGTTTGGGAGATGTATAAAGAAGATCCCGAGCTCTACCGTAACCGCATTGTTCTGCGTCCGCTCGACATCAGCAATAATCCGGAGGTCATCCGCCGCCTCGGCGTTATCTCCATGAATACACCGCTTGAATTTGATATTTACGGTCAGGCAAATTCTACCCATGTTATGGGCAACCGTATGATGAATGGTATCGGCGGCAGCGGAGATTATATGCGCAACGGTTACCTGACAATATTCTCCACCCCGTCAACTGCCAAAGGCGGTAATATCTCGAGCGTAGTTCCCATGGTTTCACACGCAGATCATACCGAACATGATACGATGATTTTTATTACCGAACAGGGTGTAGCTGATATCCGCGGTCTGAGTCCTCTAAAAAGGGCCAAGCTGATTATCGAAAAATGCGCCCACCCCGATTTCAGGGAACAGCTTTATGATTACCTGAAAATGGCGCAAAGAAAAAACGGCCATGAGCCTGTTGATTTGGAACATGCCTTCGACATGCACATAGCGTTAGAAAAAACAGGCACGATGAAAGAGCAATCCAAGGAGGAAAATCATTATGACTACACGAGAAGATTTACAGCTTAGCTTAGATGCCTATGATGCCAAGGTTGCCAAGGCAATCGCAAAATTCCCCGAACGGCAGCATTTAAGCGAAAAGCGCTTATATACACCCTTAGATATCGATGAAAAATTTGATTATAACAGTAAACTCGGCTTTCCCGGTCAGTATCCCTTCACCCGTGGCGTACAGCCCACAATGTACAGAGGCCGCCTGTGGACTATGCGTGCTTATGCAGGCTTTGCCACTGCCGAAGAAACAAATGCCCGTTACAAATATCTGCTGCAGGCAGGCCAAACCGGTCTTTCCGTAGCTATGGATTTACCGACACAAATCGGTCTGGACAGCGACGCACCGTTATCCGAAGGCGAAGTCGGCAAGGTTGGCGTAGCTATTGATTCTCTCGCTGACATGGAAAAGCTTTTTGAAGGGATTCCCCTGGACAAGGTCAGCACCTCGATGACCATCAACGGTCCGGCAGCCGTACTTCTGGCAATGTATGTTGCTGTTGCCGAAAAACAGGGCGTAAAGCCTGAGCAGCTGAAGGGCACTATTCAAAACGATATTCTCAAGGAATATATCGCTCGCGGAACCTATATCTTCCCGCCACGTCCTTCCATGCGCCTGATTACAGATACCTTTGCTTATTGCTCGCAGAATATCCCCAAATGGAATACTATCAGCGTTGGCGCTTATCACATTCGCGAAGCAGGTGCTTCCGAGGTACAGGAAATCGCTTTTGCCTTCGCTAATGCCATGGCCTATATTGATGCTGCAATCAAAGCAGGCCAAAAGGTTGATGATTTTGCTCCCGGTATCAGCTGGATTTTTACCGCAGGCCTTAATTTCTTCTCTGAAATAGCCAAATTCCGCGCTGCCCGCCGCTTGTGGGCACGCATCATGAAAGAGCGTTACGGAGCCACCGTTCCCAAGGCACAGATGCTGCGCGTACACGTTCATACCGCAGGCAGCGTGCTGACAGCACAGCAGCCTTTGAACAACGTTGCCCGCATTACCTGGCAGGCTATGTCTGCTGTACTTGCAGGCATTCAGTCGATGGCCTGCTGCGCGTATGACGAAGCCATTGCCCTCCCGACGGAAGAAAGTGCAACGCTTGCACTGCGTACCCAACAGCTCATCGCTTACGAAAGTGGTGTTGCCGACACTATCGACCCCATGGCCGGTTCCTATTATGTTGAAGCACTCACTGACAAATTCGAAAAAGAAGCTTATGAATACATCCAAAAAATTGATGCCATGGGCGGTGCAGTTGCTGCTATCGAACAAGGCTATATGCAAGGTGAAATGGCTGCCCATGCCTACGAATATCAGACAGATATTGAAAAAGGCAAGCGTACAGTCATCGGTGTCAACAAATTTGCGGACAACAAGGCTGTCAAAACAAATGATGTTATTACGGCAGATTTAAGCGTTGCGGAACGTCAGATTGCCCGTGTAAATGAAATGAAGGCTCACCGTGACCAGCACGCAGTAGATTCTTCCCTGAAAGCTCTGAAGGAAGCTGCCAAGGGTGAAGCTAACCTTATGCCTTATCTGATTGATGCTGTTAAAACCTATGCAACCTTAGGCGAAATCTGCGGCGTACTGCGCGAGGTTTTCGGAGAATACCAGCAGGGAGGTAATTTGTTTTAAGGCTAAGGCAGGTGTTTACGTTGCATTTGGCGAATACCATGGCAATAGTTAAAATTAAAGCAAAGGCAGGTATTAACAATGACAACTAAAGCATTAGCAAAATTTACCGCAGAATTGTGCTACGAAAAGCTTTCTGCTCACAGCATCGAAATGGCTAAAAAATGTCTGCTGGACTGGCTGGGAATTGCTATCCGCGGTTCGCAGGAAAAACCTGTACGTATTATACATGATGTTATTCTTCAGGGAGATGCGCCTCAGGCCAATATTTTCGGCAGCCTTCCCGCCAAAAAGGCCGGTGCCCTGAACGCAGCCTTTATCAACAGTGCTGCCTCTCACAGTCTGGACTTTGATGACCTGCATAACCCGTCGATTATTCATCCGGCCTGCGTTGTTGTTTCCCCAGCGTTGGCTGTCTGCGAGGCCGAACACAAAAGCGGCAAGCAGCTCATTGCAGCAATTTGTGCAGGCTACGAAGCCAGCGGCCGCGTAGGCGAAGCAGTTATCCCGGAATCCTACTTCTTTTGGCATACTACCGGTACTGCAGGCACCATCGCCGCCGGTGCTGCTGCCGCCAACGCTCTTGGACTTGACGCACAGCAGACCTTGATGTGCTATGGCAGCGCCGGCACCCAGGCCGCAGGCCTTTGGGAATTTCTCAAAGAAGGTGCCATGAGCAAGCCACTGCACACAGGCAAGGCTTCCTACAGCGGTGTCCTCAGCGCTTATCTGTCGCAGAAGGGTTTTACTGCAGCCAGTGAAATTTTAGAAGGCGAAAAGGGCTTCTGCCGTGCCATGGTCAAAGAACCGCACTTGGAGAAACTTACCGAAAACATGAGCACTGATAAACTGAAAATCGACATCAACTCCTTCAAGCCCTACGCCTGCTGCAAGCATGCCCATGCCGCTCTTTACGCCATTCAGGAGCTGCGTAAGGCTCATTCCCTGCAGCTTGAGGACATCGCTAAAATTAAGCTTTACGTCAACGATATTACGAACTATCTGATTAATAATCCGCAGCCGCAAACTCCCTACGGCGGCAAATTCAGTATTCAATATTGCTCCGCTGCCATGCTGAAGTTCGGCGAAGTAGGCATTACGCAGTTCAGCGAGGAATGTATCCATAACAAAGAGCTTACGGATTTAATGCAGCGCATCGAGGTTATCCGCGATGAGGCTATGGAACAGCTTCACGCAGCAGATGCTTCCAAGCTGGCTTCCAGAGTAGAAATCCAGCTGCAAAACGGACAAACTCTTACAATGCAGGTTGATTATCCTAAGGGAGATCCGGAAAATCCTCTGACTTGGGAGGAGCTCTGCGCCAAGTTTATGAGCCTTGCCGTACCTGTTTACGGTGAAGCAAAGGCATTACGTTTACAAAATTGGGTAGCAAGCCTTGAGCAATGCAACGACGTCGCCCAAGCGCTGGACGCCTGTCTAAAGGAGGAATGATTTATGCAACCGGAAGAAATTATCCGAAGCGTAAAAGATATCTACACGCATAACGCTTTTATGCAGCACTGCGGCATAAAGGTTCACAGCATCAGCTGCGGCAAAGCTGCAGTCGGCCTGCGCATCGACCCTGCTATCCACACAAACCTTAACGGCAAGCTGCACGGAGGCTTGCTTACAACACTGGTGGATAATGCCACCGGCATCGCCTGCGCCGCTATGGGCAAGCGCGTGGTTACGGTATCGATGACCGTAGATTTCATTAAGGGCGCTCCTTCCGGTGCAATGGTAGAGGCACAAGCTGAGGTTGTTTCGCATAATGACCGGTTGATTACTATACAGATTCATGTATATGATACTGATACAGATACACTGCTAGCTACCGGCAGCTGCTGTATGCTGACGATTGCCGACTTCCCCGGAATTCCGGAAAAATGGTAAGTGTCAGCTTCGCAAGCAGTCTATAAAGCGTATACCATAACAGCTTAACTGCTTTCGTTATAATGTAAAAAGGCGTTCTCCCCTGCGGGAGAACGCCTTTACGGTAAGAAAAAAATCTTTATCAAATTCATTCCGCCTTAATTGCTTCAACCTGCTCAACAGAAAGCGAAGTAGCCTTAGCAATATCCTCTACAGATAATCCCATACTTAAAAGACGCTTTGCAGTTGCAGTCTTTTCTTTTGCCTTGCCTTCGGCGAGACCTTCTGCCTTGCCTTCGGCAAGACCTTCTGCCTTACCTTCGGCGAGACCTTCTGCCTTGCCTTCGGCGAGACCCTGAGCCTTACCCTCAGCCAGACCTTCGGCATGTGCTTCGTCACGCAGGTCTTTCATACGCATTTCGTAAGTCATATAGGCATCCCTCACTTTCTTGTCATTTTTAATTTCTACAATCGTGTCAGCAACCTCACGTGTAAAATTACTGGTAATAGTATTGCTGTTGATGTAGTCAAACAGACTTTGAATGTCCGGTGACACATCACCTTTGGTTCCCAAGGTATTGAGAAACATAATAACTGCTTCATCTGCCAATTCAATATTCATGTTTTCCAGACAACGCTTCTTAAAGGTATAAATACGCTGGGAATCCTGAAAAAAATCAAACAGACAGAAGAAAATTATATACGTAGGAGATAATTCGTCATAATCCTGACCTTTTTGCAGCATATCCGTATCAAGCATAGCCTGATAGTAGCGGGTACGCTTAGGCAACAGAAATTTTCCTGTAGCACGATTAACAGGATTCTTTACCTGCATTTCCAAATTGTAATGAGTATTGGCAGTATCTGCAATTCTAACATCCAAACGAATACCATGGCTGTCAGGATAAACCTCAATAGTCTGCTCTGCTTCAAGATAGGTGATATCTGCAATTTCGGTATGTAAAAGCTCTTCCAGAATATGTTTGCAGATGCGTTTTCTGAGCATAACGTGCTTGAAAAGAAAATCGTTGGAAAGAGTCAGCTTGTCAAGATTAGAAAATTGCTTTTTCATATGTTTCCTCCTTTGATTATAGCATAAAGTCAGGCAAAAATATATAAGCCGGCGATTGCAACTGACATAAAAGAAAAGGCGCCTGCCGAAAGCTCGACAGGCGCCACTGGTCCGCACGACCAGGCATAAGCTCCGCAAAAATGCGGCTACCTATGCAACTAAGGTAATTATAACACAGAAACGCTTTAAAAACAATAGTTCGTTAAACAAAAAGTGCTATTACACTTAGGGCATATTTCATTACTGCAAAAGGCGTTCTCCCCTGCGGGAGAACGCCTTTACTGTTTACTGAGCTTTATTCACTTGTCACTGCCGACAATTTATTTTGCCAGCTTGTTGCCGTAATGGTCGCGCTCGCCTTTAGTATCGTTTACGCGTACACGTTCAATCTTATCGCGATCGCCGTCTTCGCCGCTGATGCGGTCTACACGGATGCGGCCCAATTCAGGCTCAAATTCTTTGATGATCTTTTCTTCCAGAGCTGCGCCGTTTTCGATTGCACGATAGAGCATTGCAGCAAATTCATAACGAGTCATCAGACGGTCACCGCCGAAGTTGCCGTCAGGATAGCCTTCGATGTAGCCGTTGCCTGCCAGCTTAGCAATGTATTCATATGCCCAGTGGTTAGCCGGAACATCCGGGAAGAGTTTGGTCTTGGTTTCATCCAGCATACCGAATGCTTTTTCCATCTTAGCCATCTTGGCGCCCATTACTGCCAGCTGACCGCGGAGGTCGATAACCTCACGAGCCAGAGCGGTACGGCTGTTGCTTACATGGTTGGTGCGGTCCAGAGCGAAGGATACGCCTGCGTTAACCATGTTTTCGCCGTTGCCTACGGTACCTGCAACACTGAACATTACC
>OHDV01000743.1_pt1 | contig 12451 bp, 8 predicted proteins | sample 1567041 | NCBI WGS metagenome assembly OHDV01 (sample SAMEA3879517, study PRJEB24766) | human gut metagenome | biome: human-associated habitat; feature: feces | place: USA | collected 1985/1987
TCTCCTTGTCTTTTATATATATAAATTCAGTTGATAATGGAAACCGGATGCCCTTCCAGGTAGCACCGGAAATTGTCGATCGCCATATCGATCGCACGGATTCTGGATTCTCTTGTGAGCCATGCGATATGTCCGGTGATAACGGTATTTGGTGCAGTTAACAGTGGGCTGCCGTGAACCGGTGGTTCATCTGTCAAAACGTCAAGTCCTGCGGTTGCAAGAGCATCCGCAAGTGCCTGTTCATCGATGAGGGCACCGCGCGCTGTATTGATTAAAATGACACCGTCTTTCATTCTGGCGATGGTGTCCTGATCGATCATGTGCTCGGTTGCCGGGGTATGCGGCGTGTGCAGGGAAATAAAATCGCTTCGGGCAAGCAGCTCGTCTAACGATACCTGTTCAATGAAATCATACTCAGCACCTGTTTTTTTGTGGCGGCTGTATGCGAGCACATGCATACCAAATCCCCGTGCCATTTTTGCAAAAGCAAAACCGATCGCACCAAGACCGATCACACCGATCGTTTTGTCATATAATTCAATCTGTCTGGTGACCGATTTACAGAATTCGTTGTGGTTTTCCGGTACAGACCAGTCGATCGTTTTGATACGGGTGTCATGCGTGCCGATATGATGGCAGACATCCATTAATAAAGCGAAAGCGTATTCTGCGATCGTCTGTGAACCGTAGATGGTATTGGAAATGGAAATACCGCGTTTTCTGGTCATTTCTGCATCGAATTTTTCCCATCCGTGTCCTAAGGTGGCAACATATTTTAAATTCGGATGCTGGCTTAAGAATGCTTCATTCATATTGTCCGAACCGATCCACAATCCGAATACAGCGTCCGCATCTCCGATATAAGTATGAAGTTGTTCTATATTTGGATAATGTGCAGGAACTTCAATGACAACCTCGTCAATACCGGGGAGCTGCTCCAGCCCTTTCCAGCGTTCTGTAAGCTCCTTTGGAGTGATATCTGTCTGAATAATTTCCTCCTGGATCACAACAATTTTCATTTGTCTGTCACCTCCATTTGTTTATGATTGCTAATATAAGTTCAAAAATGTTGATTTGTCAAGTGTAAATTTCTTGCAAATTAAGTGAAAAAATACAATTGTGAGACAGTTTCTTCTATAGTTAATATATAAGTGTGTAATATGTGTTATCAGACGAAAAAATCGCATTTTTTACGTTTCCAACAATAAAAGGATAGAAATCATGCGCATTTTGGAAAAAGTATACAAATCTATAAAAATTGGCTGGATTTTGTTGACAGGAAAACAAAAAGTGTGATAAAACAGGTTTAATTTAAAACAGCAGGCAATCAGGCAGCAGACCTGAACATAGCAAAGGCGCTAGGGAATCATCCTTAGCGCCTTTTCTGTACATAGAATACATGCAGAGTACAGATGCTGTTGTTTACAGAAAACAGAAGAACAATCTATTTCATTGGTTCATAGGAAATGGATGTTTCTTCGGAACAATAAGGAGGATTAGTTATGACGAATACACCTACCACATTTTTTGGCTGGATCATTTTTCTGATACAGCAGTATCACGGATACTATTTACAAGGGCTGCTTACCACATTGGAAACATCCCTCGCAGGTACAATCTGTGGATGCTTTTTAGGATTTCTGGTTGGAATCATTCAGGCAACGGATATCCGGGCGCAGGATAACATGATCAAAAAGATTTTACTTGGTATTCCATGGGTGATCGCAAAAATTTATGTCACGATTTTCCGTGGAACACCAATGATCGTTCAGGCAATGGTAATTTATTATGGATCATCTACAGTATTCGGAATTGATCTGAAACCATTCAATGCAGCGATTTTTATCATCCTGTTAAATACAGGAGCTTATATGTCAGAGACAGTCCGCGGCGGTATCAATTCCATTGATGTCGGACAGATTGAAGGAGCAAAGGCGCTTGGAATGGGATATGTTCCGATGATGATCTATATTATCCTTCCACAGACTTTTAAAATTATCGCACCGCAGATCGGAAATACTTTTGTTGCAAATATCAAAGATACTTCTGTATTAAATGTAATCGCAGTCACAGAACTTTTCTATATCACAAAAGTTGCAGCCGGAACATATTTCAGAATGTTTGAGGCATATACGATCACAGCATTGATTTACCTGACACTTACCTTATTATTTAACGGTTTGCTGAAGCTGATCGAAAAGTATATGGCAGGAAAAGAAAGCTACGAGGTTTTAAATCCGGCAGCCGCAAAATAAATCAGGGGATCAGATGGAAAGAAAAGAGGAACGTGTTATGGCAAGACAATCAATATTTAAGTTTAATGAGAGAGTGACGACTGAGGCAAAGGATGCAACGTATGAATTTCGTGGCCCGGTCATCAGTGTCAGGAATCTGGAAAAGAAATTCGGGGAACATGAAGTTTTAAAAGACATCAGTTTTGATCTGTTTGAGGGCGATGTGGTCTGTATCATCGGATCTTCCGGATCAGGAAAATCTACCTTATTAAGATGCATCAATCATTTGGAGACACCGACGAGCGGTCAGATATTATATCATGGCTATCCATTGACGAAGGATGCACAGACGATCAACCGTTTCCGTTCCCAGGTGGGAATGGTGTTCCAGCAGTTCAACCTGTTTAACAATATGACGGTTTTTGACAACTGCATGGCTGGTGTCCACAAGGTGAAAAAAAGAAGCAAGGAATATTCCACCGAGATCTGTATGAAATATCTGGAAAAAGTAGGAATGGCTCCTTATGTAAAAGCAAAACCGCACCAGTTATCCGGTGGTATGAAACAGAGAGTGGCGATCGCCAGGGCACTTGCAATGGAACCGGAAGTATTGCTTTTTGATGAACCGACTTCCGCATTGGATCCGGAAATGGTCGGAGAAGTTTTATCGGTTATGAAACAGCTTGCAAATGAAGGACTTACTATGGTGATCGTAACACATGAGATGGCGTTTGCAAGAGATGTATCAACAAGAACCATTTTCATGGATAAAGGATATATTGTGGAGGATGCACCGCCACAGGAGTTATTTAATAACCCGAAGGAAGCGAGAACCAGAGAGTTTTTAAGCAGGTTTATGCAGGGTTAAGGTTCGTAAAAGGCAAATTGTATTTGTTTTTTAATCATAGAATGAGGAGGACAATATTATGAGAAGAAAATTAACAGCAGCACTTTTGACAGCAGCAATGGCAATTTCATTAACAGCCTGTGGCGGATCAGGTGACACAGCTTCGGCAGGGGCATCCACAGGAGAGACAGCAAGTGTGACAGAGGCGGGCGCAACAACAACCGCTTCCGGAAAAGAAGTTCTCCGGGTTGCAATGTCAGCAGATTATGCACCGTTTGACTGGCTGCAGGAGGATGATTCCAATGGAGCAGTGATGACATCGAATGGTTCCTATATGAATGGTTATGATGTTCTTGTCGCAAAATACATAGCAGAAAAACTGGATATGGATCTTGAAATCACACAGATTGACTGGGATGGTCTGATCCTTTCCATCCAGTCCGGAAAAGTTGACTGTGCGATCGCCGGAATGTCCATCACAAGCGAGAGATCCCAGTCGGTAGATTTCTCGGATCCGTATTACAATGCAAATATTGTTGCGGTTGTTGCGGCTGACGGATCTTATGCAGATGCAGTAAATGTTACAGATTTTGAGGGTGCAACACTTACCTCTACACTGAACACAGTATGGTATGATGTATTAGACCAGATCACGGATTATGCGACAAAGGATGCAGCGCTTGATACATTTGCATCTATGGTTGCAGCAGTCCATGCAGGAAAAATTGATGGATTTACCTGTGATATGCCTTCTGCAAAATCTATTTTAGTAAGCAATCCGGATTTAAAGATCATCGATTTTGAGGGCGGTACCGGATTTGAGGTCAGCAACGAAGAGACAGACCTTGGTATCCCTTGCCAGAAAGGAAACACAGAATTAGTAGATAAGATCAATGAAGTGCTCGCCGGACTCTCACAGGAGGATAGAGATGCCATGATGGATCAGGCAGTAGCTTCTCAGCCGGTAAGCAACTAATATGGAACAGACAGCAGTTGAAAAAAAATTTGGAAAATATGTCATGGCTTCCATGATCACCATGTTTCTCCAAAGTGCCTACTCTATGATTGACGGTTTATTTGTCAGCAATCTGATAGGTGACACGGCATTATCCGCAGTCAATGTTGCGTGGCCGGTCATTGCAGTGGTAACTGCAATCGGCACCGGCGTTGGATGCGGCGGAGCCGTAATGATGTCAACCAAACAGGGAGAGGGAAAGAACGAAGAGTCGAACATTGTACGGGCAAATGTCATTCTTGCATTATTGGCATCGAGTATTGTGGTTACGATTCTTTTTCTTATTTTACTGACTCCTCTATTGAAATTAATGGGCGCAGAAGGAGAACTTTTAAGGCTGTCACAGATTTATGGAAGGGTAATGCTCACAGGCGGCGTGCTTCAGATCTTATCCTGTGGACTGACACCTCTTCTCCGGAATGACAACCGGGCGGTCAGTGCCATGATGATCATGGTTGGCGGTTTATTTGTCAACCTTGGTCTTGATTTTGTTTTTATGTATGTTTTTCATATGGGGATTGGCGGTGCAGCAGGCGCTTCGCTGTGTGCGCAGTTGTTTACGACCTTGTGCTGCCTGATGATTCTTTGCACAAAGAAAACAGATCCAATCCGTCTTTCACAGTTTATGATAAGGAAGGAATACTGGAAAAAAATTTTTAAGACAGCAGTTTCACCGTTTGGAATATCGCTGACCCCTTCTTTATTGATTTTATATCACAACGTTGCGTGTTTAAAATTTGGCGGTGATCTTGCGGTAAATGCATATGCACTCATCAGTTCCACCGTCGGCTCGTACCGTGTGCTTCTGATTGGTGTCGCAGAGGGGATTCAGCCACTGGCAAGTTATGCCTATGGTGCACATGATTTTCATGCAATCCGGAAAATAAGAAATAAGGCGGTCATCACAGCAATGAGTGTGAGTTTCTTCTTATTTATATTTACCATTGCAACAGCCCGGTTTTATCCGGCAATTTACGGGTATGAAGGGGAAGCCGCAGAACTTGGGTATCATGCGGTCATGGTGACGGCCGCACAGCTTATTTTTACAGGACTTGTCCGCGTGACCAATTCCTTTTTCTATTCGGTTGGAAAAGATAAATACTCGCTGTTTATGATTTACTTTGATCCACTGATTATGACGCCGCTTACGATCGTGATCCTTCCACGGATTTTTGGACTGGATGGCATCTGGATCACAGCGGTTGTGACGCAGTTTATTTTAAACATTGTGGCATTTGGAATGTTTGCAAGTCATGAAAGACAGATGAAGAGGATGGAAGCAGAGAAAGCATTTGCAGGAAAATGAGAAGGATAAGAGAAATCGTACAGTAGACAGGTACATGAAAAAGAACGTAACGAAGATGGCCGGTACACCATCAAAGTTACGTCCTTTTTCCTTTCCCTAATAAATCGCGTTCGTACAAGTACTACGCACTACATGAAATAAAATGTTTGTTAATGTTTATATAATAGGAAGAAACTCCTATGTAATAAAACCGGAACTATGAAAAAATGCAGATTAGAAATCTGTAAGATCAGCTTTTCTCTTCTCTAAGAAGGCACCCATTCCTTCTTTTTTGTCATGAGTATCATTTACAACACCGAAGAGGTTTGCTTCCATCTCAACAGCATTCTTGATATCCATATCGTAACCATTGTTGATTGCTGCTTTTGCAACTGATACAGCGTAGCTTCCTTTGGAGATGATCTTTGCTGCCATAGCTTTTGCAGTTTCCATTAATTCTTCTTTTGCAACAACTTTGTTCACTAAACCGATGCGGTAAGCTTCGTTTGCATCGATGTTATCGCATGTGAAGATCATTTCTTTGGCACGTCCCATACCAACTAAGCGGGCAAGTCTCTGTGTACCGCCGAATCCAGGAATGATTCCAAGTCCACATTCCGGCTGACCGAAGATTGCGTTGTCAGATGCAATACGGATATCACATGCCATAGCAATCTCACATCCACCGCCAAGTGCGAAACCGTTAACGGCTGCGATTGTTACCTGACGCATATTCATTAATTTGAAGAATGGAACAGAAGCTCTGATACCGAATGCTCTTGCTTCCGGAGCTGTAAAGTTCACCATCTCGGCAATATCAGCACCTGCAACGAAAGATTTGAATGCGTTGTCTTTCTTGTCAGGACCACCGGTTAAGATCACAACTTTGATATCGTCTCTTCCCTCGATCTCTGTTAAAGCTGTGTTTAACTCGTCTAATGTCTCACTGTTTAATGCATTTAATGCTGCTGGTCTTGAGATGGTAAGAACGGCGATCTCGTTCTCCACATCTAATTTTAAATTGTTGAATTCGCTCACGATAATACCCTCCTAAATAGATTGATAAAAAATTAACAATACATGTTATATCTAGAGTACTTCTTTTGAGAGGATTTGTCAATATGAACGTCGATAAACTTTTTCTAAAATCTGTAAAAATAGGAAAATCGTTCCGTTTACATCTGGGGGATTCCTTATTATAATGGGAATATGAGTGAAATATACTTTATGTTATGAGGACTTTGACAATTGCAAAACTTATATAATTTTTTTGAAATTGTTCAAAAGTAACAAAATTTTCGAAAACCCGCTTTCGCTATGTGTCGCTGGTAGCGGTACTAAGAAGCCAGTTACAACTTACGTTGTATCTGCCTTCTAAGAACCGACCGCTCCCCAGTGTTTTCTCAAGCTTTTGTTACTTTTTCACAATTCAATTTACATTTTGTGAGTTTTGCAATTGAATTTACATTACATATGATGTTGATAATAATTGATATTTGAAGGTAAAGAGGAATAAAACATGATCACAGATTACAATTTACAGATTTTAATAGAGCCGTTGTTACACTGGTTTGCGGGGCATGCCCGTGTGCTTCCGTGGAGGGAAGAACCGACACCGTACCGGGTGTGGGTGTCGGAGATTATGTTGCAGCAGACGCGAGTGGAAGCGGTAAAACCTTATTTTGAGCGGTTTACGAAGCGTCTGCCGGATGTGGAGGCTTTGGCAGAATGCCCGGAGGATGAGCTGCTAAAACTCTGGGAGGGATTAGGCTATTACAACCGCGTGCGGAATATGCAGAAGGCAGCCGTTCAGGTGATGGAAGAGCATGGTGGAAAACTTCCGGCAGATTATGAGAAACTGTTGAAACTAAAGGGGATTGGAAGTTACACTGCCGGGGCGATCGCCTCCATTGCATATCAGATTCCGGTGCCGGCTGTGGATGGAAATGTATTCCGCGTTCTGACGAGAGTGACGGCGGACGATACTGATATTATGAAACCGTCCTTTCGGACTTTACTGGAAAAAGAGCTGCGGGATGTTATGCATGAAATGGAGACACCGGGGGCATTTAATCAGGCACTGATGGAACTTGGGGCAACCGTATGTGTGCCGAATGGAGCACCGTTATGTAAACAGTGTCCGTGGAACAGTCTCTGCCTGGCAAGGAAAGAGGAAAGGATTGCGGAACTTCCGGTCAAGACAAAGGCGAAAGCGAGACGTATCGAAAAGCGAACTGTGCTTGTCATCCGTGACAATGACAAAGTGGCAATCCGGAAACGACCGGAAAAAGGACTTCTGGCAGGACTCTATGAACTGCCGAATGTTGAGGGGAGATACTCGCAGGATGAGATTGTTCATCTGGTAAAAGATATGCATCTTTCTCCAATCCGGGTGCAGAAGCTAGAGAATGCAAAACATATATTTTCCCATATCGAATGGCAGATGGAAGGATATGCGGTTTTGGTGGAAGAAGCAGGATTTGACACTGTGGCAGAGAAAATGGCAGCAAATAATCTCATTTTTGTAGATGCAGAAAAATCTCAGGAAAATTATGCAATTCCGTCTGCGTTTGCTGCTTATGCAAAATATATGGGGATCAGACTTGGAAATGAAAAATTTCTGGAGACGGATTAGAAAGCATGGAAATATTACAATTTCCGGGATAAAAAAGAGGGAGCCGGTGCATTGCACCGGCTATTCATATGAAAAAGATTGTGTATGGAAAGTGAAATGCTTCACTATTTTCTGGGAGGAACCTTGCTTACTGGTTAAGCAAGGCAACCTGATCTACTCAGGTATGAAAAAAAGTTCTATGAAAAATTTTCTTGTTGGCTTAACTTATGCTTAGAGTATAAAGTTGAATTGTGTCTATCGTATGATGGCTTTGTGAGAAATTTGTAAATAAAATATGAACAAAATGTTCAAAATTCAGGCTGTAATAAATAATTAAGAAAAAATAAATTGGCTTGTCATAATAAAATATGTATAATAGGAAAGTACTACAACCGTTTCGCAGTCTGGATACAGTATTGCAGACGATCAGTAAATAATTTTGGAAAATGTTGAAATTATAATAAGGAAAGTCAGAGGTAATAAAAGATGTACGATTGCATCGTGATAGGAGCCGGAATTGCCGGAGCAGCCTGTGCCAGAAAACTTGCAGAGGAAGCCGGAAAGAAAGTTCTTGTGATTGAGAGACGAAGCCATGTTGGAGGAAACTGTTATGATGTTTTGGATGAATATGGCATTTTAATCCATGAATATGGTCCACATATTTTCCATACAGGTCTGGAAGAAGTTTATGAATATTTATCTAGATTTACGGAATGGTATCCTTTCGGACATGAAGTGGTAGCAAAAGTGGGGGACAAGCTGATCCCGGTTCCGTTTAACTTAAATACGCTGCACATGGTTTATGATAAGGAAAAAGCAGATCTTCTGGAGAAAAAACTGATCGAAGCTTACGGTGAGGGAAGCCGTGTGCCGATCATGAAACTTCGTGAGAATGATGATCCGGATATCCGTGAGATCGCACAGTATGTCTATGAGAATGTATTTTTGAAATATACCATGAAACAGTGGGGACAGAAGCCGGAAGAGATCAGTCCGGAAGTGACAGGAAGAGTGCCGGTGCTGATCTCTTATGATAACCGTTATTTTCAGGACAAATATCAGGGTGTGCCAAAGGATGGCTTCACACCGATGTTTGAGCATATGTTAGATCATGAGAACATAGAAGTTGTTCTGGATACAGACTGCAGGGATGTCTTAAAGTTTACAGGGAATGAGATCCTTTTTGAGGGAAAACCATTTGAGGGAGATGTCATTTACACAGGAGCGCTGGATGAGCTTTTTGATTGTAAATTCGGCAGACTGCCGTATCGTTCGCTGGATTTCCATTTTGAGCATTATGATGAGGAGTCTTATCAGGGACACAGCGTGGTAAACTACACGGTAAGCGAAGATTACACCCGCATTACGGAGTTTAAATTTCTGACGGGACAGAAAAATACAGATGGAACTACAATTGTAAAAGAATATCCGTTTGCATATACGGGCGCAGCGGGCGAGATTCCCTACTATGCGATTTTAAATGAGGAAAATCAGGTGCTTTACGGGAAATACAGGGCACTCACAGCAGGACTTCCGAAGTTCCATTTATTAGGCAGACTTGCAGAATACAAATATTACAATATTGATGCCATGACGAAAAAAGCCATGGAACTGGCAGATGCCATTATGAATCAGTAGGAAAGGTTATCATTATGAAGTTACTTACATTTGCAATTCCATCTTATAATTCGCAGGATTATATGGAACACTGCATCCTGTCTCTGCTTCCGGGTGGGGATGATGTTGAGATTTTGATCGTGGATGACGGATCAAAGGACCGCACCGCAGAGATCGCAGACGAGTACGAGAGAAAATATCCGGGAATCGTGCGTGCCATCCATCAGGAAAACGGAGGGCACGGAGAGGCCGTGAATGCCGGGATCCGCAATGCCACAGGACTTTTCTTCAAGGTTGTGGACAGTGACGACTGGGTGGATTACGAAGCCTATATGAAGATTTTAAAAAAATTGCGTGAACTTGCTGGCGGAGATACCGTGCTGGATATGTTCATTGCAAATTATGTTTATGAAAAAGAGGGTGTACGGCACAAAAAAATCATGCGCTATTCTTCCCTGCCGCAGGATAAGATTTTTACATGGAATGAGGCAGGAAGATTCCACAAGGGACAGTACATTCTGATGCATTCTGTCATTTACCGTACACAGCTTCTGCGGGAATGTGGGCTTGAACTGCCAAAACATACTTTTTATGTGGATAACATTTATGTGTACAAGCCATTGCCAAGCGTAAAGCATATGTACTACATGGATGTTGATTTTTACCGTTACTTCATTGGACGTGATGATCAGTCCGTCAATGAAAAAGTGATGATCGGCCGTATTGACCAGCAGATCAAGGTAAATAAGATTATGATCGATGAGTTTGATCTCTGGAAGATCCCGAATCCAAAACTGCGCCACTATATGTTCAATTATCTCGAGATCATCACAGTAATCTCAACGATCATGCTGATCCGCTCCGGCACAGAGGAGAATCTTGAGAAAAAACGTGAGTTATGGAAATATATCAAAGACCATGATATCCGTCTGTTCCACCATTTGAGAAACGGTATTATGGGAAATGCGATGAACCTTCCGGGAAGAGGCGGAAGAAAGATTTCAGTTGCAGCTTACAAACTTTCACAGAAAATTGTTGGATTTAACTAAGGATATGGTGATTATGTATGTACGTTAGACGGTCAAATATGGAAGATATACCGGCAATGATGGATTTATATGCACAGGCAAGGGTTTTTATGCGTGAAAATGGAAATCCAAACCAGTGGGATGACAGTTATCCGTCGAGAGAACTGCTGGAAAAGGATATTGCCTTTGGGAACAGCTACATTGTGGAAGATGATGAGAAGAATCTGGCAGCAACATTTGCCTTTATAAAAGGCGAAGATCCGACTTATTATGGGATCGAAAATGGGGCATGGCTGAATCATGAATCATATGGAACCATTCACAGACTTGCAGGAAATCCTTCCTGCCACGGAATTGCCAGCGGATGTATCGGCTGGTGCAAAAGCCAGATCGGAAATCTGCGGGCTGACACCCATGAGGATAATAAAATCATGCAGCATTTGTTGGAAAAGAATGGATTCGTGCGATGTGGGATCATTCATCTTGCGAATGGTGCGCCAAGAATCGCTTATCAGTTTGCCGGAGACAGTACAGACTACCGGGACGGCAGTCAGCAACCGGTCAGCGGGGAGCAGCCGCAGCAGAATTATGATCCGCAGACGCCAGATCAGAGCTGGAGTGTGAGGGAAGTTCCTTCCGGTGGACGTGGCTTCGGGATTGCTTCCATGGTACTTGGCATTATCTCACTGGTATTATTCTTTTCCTTTGTGAATATCCCACTTGCGATCCTCGCCATTATCTTTGGTATTATCCAGTTGACGAGAAAGACACCAAAAGGGATGGCAATCTCCGGGATTGTCATGGGCATAAGCTCACTCTTTCTGTTAGTCATTTTCTGGACTTGTATGTTTGTGTCAGCTGCCAGAACAGAAAGCACAGATAACAGCACTTATTATTATGAAGGATCTGAAAATGATGATGCTTCCGGTGATTATTATGATGGCTTATATGAGGGCTACCAGCAGGGATACAAAGATGGCTATTATGATGGCTACTATGGCTACACACCGGATGAAGAATTCTATGGTCATACACCGGATGACGGCTTCTATGGTTATCTGCCAAATGATGATTCTTATAATTTTCATGGGAAGAACGGCATATATTATTAACAAAGAAATGACAGCCGGGGAATCCGTTTGAGACAGAAAAGCAATGGAAAACAACAATTCATTATAAAAAGAGCAGCAGGATTTCTGCTGCTTATTTTTGCGTTTACAGGGATCATTGGTATTTGCGTGGAAAAAAAGGACAATAGGATAAGAGCAGACAGTGGGATGGAGACAGAGAGAATGGCAGAAGAGAACACGAAAGCAGCATCAGGAAAAATCAAAGAAGAGGAAGTTAAGAAAGTGGCTTTGACATTTGACGATGGACCAAATCCGGATCATACGGAGACACTTTTGGAAGGTTTGAAAGAGCGGAATGTGAAGGCAACTTTTTTTCTTCTGGGTGCGGAGTGTGAAAAATATCCAGAGATCGTGAAGAAAATCCATGCAGACGGACATCTCATCGGCGTTCATTCCTATGAACATGTGAATCTTTCCAATCTCACAGATCAGGCGGCGATGGAACAGGTGGACAAAACAGACCAGATTATTTTTGGACTGACCGGAGAACATGCGCAGTATATCAGACCGCCTTACGGTTGCTGGAAATGCAATCTCGATTATGAGACAAAAATGATCGAGGTGCTGTGGGACGTCGATCCGCTCGACTGGAAGACAGATAATTCCAGCGTCATTGCAAAGCGTGTCATGGATAAAGTGCAGGAAAATGATATCATTCTGCTGCATGATGCCTCAGAATCA
>OHDV01000748.1_pt1 | contig 12410 bp, 9 predicted proteins | sample 1567041 | NCBI WGS metagenome assembly OHDV01 (sample SAMEA3879517, study PRJEB24766) | human gut metagenome | biome: human-associated habitat; feature: feces | place: USA | collected 1985/1987
TATGGCCCCTATGGGGCCGTTCTGCAAACCCCGCGTTTTCACGCGGGGTTATGATATCCTGTGTTATAATGAAAGCAGAAAATGCTGCGAGGTGACATTTATGCCTTTGAACGATCCCATTACCCCGGCCCTTCTGGCCGACCCAGAAATTTTTCAGCAGAACCGCCTGCCTTTCCATGCCCATTTTGCGGACCAGACAAGCCCGGAAATGCCCTTGACTGTCAGCTTGGACGGCAAATGGGCTTTCCGCTATGCGGAGAACCTGACTGCACCCTTTACGGATTGGGATACCCTGACTGTGCCCGGCTTCATCCAGATGCAGAGCCTGCAAAAGCCCGGCCAGCCCTACGGCACGCCCCATTACGTCAACACCCAGTACCCGTGGGACGGCCACGAAAAGCTGCACCCCGGCGAGATTCCGCAGGACTATAACCCCATCGGGGAGTATCAGCGCAATTTTACCCTGCCGGAAAACTGGGCAAGCTGCTACCTGCGCCTGAACGGTGCCGACAGTGCCGCCGCCGTCTGGTGCAACGGCGTTTACATCGGCTACACCGAGGATACCTTTACCCCGGCGGAATTTGATATGACCGCCGCTGTCCATCCCGGCGAAAATACCCTGACCGTGCAGGTGTACCGCTTTTCCTCCGGCAGCTGGCTGGAAGATCAGGATTTCTGGCGCATGAGCGGCTTATTCCGCTCGGTGGAGCTGTTTACGAAGCCTGAACTGCATCTGGAAGATGCCTTTGTGAAGCAGGAGTTTGCCCCGGACTTTTCCAGCGCTACTGTCACCTTTGATTGCAGGGTCAGCGGCGCGGGCACCATCTCGGTGGTGTTTGACGGGCAGCAGCAGTCTGCTGAGGTGGGCGAGCCTGCCGAATACGACAGCGGCGTGGTGTTCGGCAAGGGCGAGGTTGCCCCGGATGTGGAGGAGGACGTGCAGGATGTCTCCTTCACCTTTACGGTGGAGCATCCCGCCCTGTGGAGTGCCGAGCAGCCGAACCTGTACGAGGCAGAAATTGCCCTGCTGCGCGAGGGTGATTTGGCAGAGCGCACCAGCCTGAAAGTCGGTCTGCGCAAATTTGAACTGAAGGATCGCCAGATGCTTTTGAACGGCAAGCGCATCGTGTTCAAGGGCGTCAACCGCCACGAGTGGAGCTGCCGCACCGGCCGCACCGTTAGCCGGGAAGAGATGCTGTGGGACGTGAAAAACCTGAAAGCCCACAACGTGAACGCCGTGCGCACCAGCCACTACCCGGACGACCCGTATTTTTTGCAGCTCTGCGATGAATACGGCCTGTATGTCATCGGGGAGACCAATCTGGAGACCCACGGCACATGGCAGAAGCTGGGCGCAGATGGCTCGGACGAGTGGACCCTGCCCGGTGCCCGCCCGGAGTGGCGGGAGAATGTGCTGGCCCGTGCCGAAGCCATGCTGGAGCGGGACAAAAATCATCCTGCCATCCTGATTTGGTCTTGCGGCAACGAGAGCTACGGCGGCAAGACCCTGTGGGAGATGAGCGAATATTTCCGCCGCACCGACCCCAGCCGCCTTGTGCACTATGAGGGCATTTTCTGGAACCGGGAATACCCCGCCACCTCCGATATGGAAAGCCAGATGTACACCCCGGTGGCAGATATCAAAAAGTTTCTGGCAGAGCACCCGGAAAAGCCTTTTATTATGTGTGAGTACAGCCACGCTATGGGTAACTCCAACGGCGGCATTACCGACTACACCGAGTATGCCTACGAAGAGCCGCTGTATCAGGGCGGGTTTATCTGGGAGTACATGGACCACGGCATCGCGGTGACTGACCCGGATGGCAAGCCCGGCTTTGCCTACGGCGGTGACTTTGGCGACCGCCCCACCGACCGGGAATTCTGCGTGGACGGCCTTGTGCTGCCCGACCGCCGCAACACCCCCAAAATGGACGCAGTCAAGGCGGCCTACGCACCCCTGAAGATCACCCTGACCGACACCGAAGCCGTCATCGAGAACCGGAACCTCTTTACCGACCTGAACGCCTATGACCTTGTGTTTGCGTCCTCGGTCAACGGCAAGCCGGAGCGCCGCGCCGTGCTGCGGGCAGACTGCAAACCGGGTGAACAAGTGCGCATTCCGTTCCCGTTTGCTCTGCCGGAAGCAGGGCTTGCCTGCATGACTGTTGCCGCTGTGCAGCGGGCTGTGCTGCCCGGCATCCCGGCGGGCTATGAAGCCGCTTTTGGGCAGGTATGGCACAACCACGTCGCCGCCCAGCTGACCCTGCCCGCTCCGCAGCTGGTAGAGATGGACTGCAACATCGGCGTAAAGGGCAAAGGCTTCGAGTATATTTTCGGCCGCGGCAAGGGGCTTGTGTCCATCCGGTATAATGGTGTGCAGCTGCTGGATGATACCGTGCGCCCCAACTTCTGGCGTGCTCCCACCAACAACGACGAGGGCTGCGCAGAACCTTTTGCATTTGCCTTCTGGAAAACCGCCGGACTGTATGCCCGCTGTGATCACCTGACCGCCGAAACCAGGGGAGAATTTGTCACAGTTCGTGCCGTCTACACCCTGCCGGACGGGCAGACGCTGCCCATTGATTTTGCCATCGACAGCGCAGGCCGCTGCGACATCACCATGACATGGCAGGGCGAAAGGGCAGAAGTACCGGAGTTCGGGTTGCTCTTCCCGCTGCGCCGGGAGCTGACCGAGGTCTCCTATCAGGGTCTTGGCCCCCGGGAGACCACCGCCGACCGCACCGCAGGCGGCAAGATGGGGGTGTGGAACTACAATGTCCGGCAGGATTTTGCCCAGAACAGCCCGGTCTACCCGCAGGAATGCGGCAGCCGCACCGGCGTGTACCGCGCAGCGCTCACCGGCCGGGATACTGAGGTGCCCGGCATCCGCTTTGCCAGCGATGACGGTATGACCTTCTCGGCCCTGCCCTACACGCCCCATGAGCTGGAAAATGCCCGCCATCTCTACGAACTGCCCCGCGATGACAATAAGACCATCGTGCGCTGTGCTGCCTTCCAGCGCGGCGTTGGCGGCGACAACAGCTGGGGCGCAAAGCCCCATGCGGATGCCTGCTTTGCGGTGGAGAAGGGCATGACGTTCTCGTTCTCCATCCAAAAGCAGAATGGATAATTTATAAAGACCAGAGTGGAGGCGCTTATCAACGTCTCCACTCTGGTCTTTCTTTTTCCGTTGGCGCTGTTTTGCAACAGCCTGTACTAACTGAGCATCTTTCTACGCAATGTCTGTTGTTCTGATCAATCCAACTCCAGATCCTCAAAGCCGGTGACTGTTTCAAACCGGCGGGTGCGAACCTCCATCATCTCGCTGATGAGTTCGGCGGGAAGGGCGAGTGCTCCGGCCATCCGAAGCAGAGTGCTGACATCAGATGCGGTGAGCAGGTCTGTGCGGCAGAGGAAGCGGAACAGCTCTGCGTAAGCCTGTTGAGGCGGGCAGGGCATGAACTGTGGAGCCCGGTCGAAATACTGCACCAGAACTGCACAATACCACTGGCGGTCAGCGAGAGACAGTCCAGCAGAGGCTTCCAGCCGAGCCAGCGCCATACGAGCCGAGAAATCCAGCCGGAACGCGTCCCGGGCCAGTTGGTCAAAGTAAGGCATCGGCTGGGTGAAGAACAGCACCGGTACCCGCAGGATGGCTCCGAATTTGGCATCGCCTGCCAGAATTTTATCCCGGGCCACGGGTAGACCCAGCCGCGCCACCACATGGCCGGAAACATCGGCCTTTTCCAGCCAGAGCAGTGCGGCAGTGTGGTCAAATGCAGACACAGCCACAGTGACAGTACGACTCCAATTTTCACACCCAGCATCCCGGGCGGTCAGGCTCGTCAGACCGGAACTGTTGAAGCTGTGAGCGCCCAGCATTTTAAGCTGTGGGGGTAGCGTCAGCTGTTTCAGGGCATGACACCCGGCAAACGTGCCCACATCTGGCATGATCTGATCCGTGGGGCGGGGCAGATAGCCCAGAGTCTGCAGCTGCTCTGGCAGATGGACGCTGGTAAGGCGGCTGCAGTCGCCGAATACACCGGCAGGCAGGGCGGAAATGGCATCCGGCAGGGTGAGTGATGCTGTCCGGCAGTGTGACGGAAGTCGGCCCGCCTTCGTCCAGCGTTTCGGTGGTGACTGCGCGGCCCATTCGCATACAAAATATGCTGAAACTGATAGGCGATTGCCCGAACTGCGCAAAGCAGCTCTCATCCAGATGGCTGGCAGCAAAGGCGGTAGCGGCAATGGCGGTGACAGTGCGGCCTTCTACAGTGTCGGGTACCACAGCAGGCCGTGCCAGCCGGGGCCAGCGCACCAGCGCCAAAGAGCCGTCCGGCAGAGGGGCAAAATCGGCTGTCAGGGGCAGGGCATCGGTGTCGGCCTCTTCGTTCAGATGGCCGAGCCGTGCAAACTCTGCGCTCATGTCGGGAGCATCGCCGCCCCAATCATCCTCGTCATCCTCCTCCTGCAAGAGAGCTGCCAACGCGGCTCCGGGCAGGGAGGAGGACTTTTTTGTTTCCGGGACGGGGGGTGTCCAACGGCTGCCCAGCGTTCCGGCGTTGGTTATTTCAAATTGCAGCAGTTCCATTTTACACCAGTCCTGTCAGATCGATCTGGTGCAGCAGCTGCTCCGACTGTCGGTGCAGCAGCAGATCCCGGCTGGCTGCAAAGTAATCGGTGCTGAGAAACTGCCCCAGAAATGCGGTGGCTACGGGGGCTACGGTCAGATCGTTTACCGCCATGCTCAGCTCCGTCCCCTTACCGAAGGCTTCCTGTAAAAAACGGAGCAGATCGCCAAGCTTCTTCTGCGTTTCAGCGACCTCAGCCTGCAGGTCGGCGACCGAGCGCTGATAGCAGGCCTTGAGGGCGGAAAAAGGGGTGGAGCCGGAAAGTTCTCCGTGCCATTGGGCAGTCAGCGACAGCAGATCGAGATAGACCTTCTGCCGGGCAGAGGGGGCTTTGTTGGCTTCGGCGCGCCAGCTGTCCTCCAGCCCGGCGAGGGCGGTCAGGGCATCGCCGGGAACATCCAGCGTCCCGCGCTGGGCTTTGAGGGCGGCCACGATAAGACGCAGCGCATCGTGGCGCAGGGTACAGCGTTCCATCTGCAGGAACACGGCTTCCAGCAGCAGGCTGACAAGGCTCATCCGCTCGTCCATCTTGGCGCTGCGTGCCTGCGTGAGGACATCCTCATCCCACACACCCTGCAGGATGGCATCAATATTGTAGGCCTGACGATACTTCTGATAGAGTTCGTAGTAGATGGCAAAATCCCGGGCGACCTGCTTGTTTTGCAGATACTGGGTAGTCAGCTCCTCGCCGACTGCAAGGCCCAGCTCCTCGTGATACTGCAGGATCTCGGAAAGGTCCTCCCAGGCACGGGGCGTTACCACGGTCAGACCGTCCACAGTGGTCTCGACCTTGTAAAAATCTTCGGGACGGATATCCAGATAGCTGATGACGCTGCGGCTGACACCGTGTTCCAGCGCATAGGCCTTCCATGCTTCATAACTTGGCTCAACTTCGATCACCTTCAGGCGATCACGGGTGGCAGCGTCGAACTCCCGGACGCTTTTGTTGAAGCGGGGCGGGTTGCCGGCGGTGACCACCACCCAGCCCTCGGGGATCTGATGCCCACCAAAGACTTTGTATTGCAGGAACAGCAGCATGGCAGGGGAGAGGGTCTCGGAGACACAGTTGATCTCGTCCAGAAACAGGATGCCCTGCGTTTTGCCGGTGGTGCGCATACAGTCGTAGACGCTGGCGATGATCTCGCTCATGGTGTATTCGCTGACCTGATAGTGCTTGCCGCCGTATTCCTTTTCTACGATCACAGGCAGACCCAGTGCGCTCTGGCGGGTGTGGTGGGTCATGGAATAGCTCACAAGGCCAAGCCCCATCTCATCAGCGACCTGCTGCATAATGGCAGTCTTGCCCAGGCCCGGCGCGCCCAGCAGGAAGATGGGCCGCTGGTGCACCAGCGGAAGTCGGTAGCGGCCCAGAGCGTCCTTCTGCAGGTAGATCTGCACGGTGTTTTTGATCTGTTGCTTTGCACTTGCTATATCCATGATTCGGTGTCCTCCTCGGTTCGGGTCTTCTGCGGTTCAAGCAGGCGGATGTTGTCAGTGGTAAGTACAGCCCGGATGGCCCAGCTGGGAACGTGAGGGCTGATGTGGTCGTCACGGTTAAAGATGAAGGCAGTCTTGTAGGCAGGGGATTTTTCCGGGTAGGTGCCCACGCCGTCGGTAAAATAGAGCAGGCCGTTGAGGTTCGTCAGCTTTTTCTCTTCCAGCAGCCTGTCTACATAGGCGAACACCGGCCGGAAGTCGGTACCGCCGAAGCCCCGGAGCTTCAGCCGGGGGATCAGCTCATGCAGCTGGTCCAGACTGGTCAGCCGCTCCACGCTCTGCACCTCGGCATCGCATTGGATGAGATAGATCTCTACCCGCTCGGTGAAGGAACCGCTCTGCCGCAGAACATCGCAGGTGCGCTGCAAAAAGCTCTGAACGATATCGCCCTGAACACTGCCGGAGGTATCGATGGCAATCACGAATTCCCGGATGCGCTTGTCGTCCCGGTATTCCAGCGGCTCGACCAGGGGAACGTTGCCGTAGGTGCGCAGACCGTAAGTGTAATAGATGAGATCAAATTCGTCCTCGGAAAGCTGCAGCACCTCGTTTTGTGCCCCGAACCGGCGAAGAAAGTCGGTATAGTCGCATTCCTCAAAGGTCACGGGCTCTAACCCATCCATCAATGCTCCGGCACGCTTGCCGTGACGGCGGCTGAAGGTCTCCAGATCAGTCTTGGCCTGGCGGGCCAGCTGCTTCCATTGTCTGCGCAGGGCTTCCTTCTGCCGCTGCTGCATCTGCTGCAGCGTTTCGTCCCGGGTGTCGGTTTTGCGCAGTTCGGTCTCGTTGGTGATATCCTCATCCTCCCCGGCGGGCAGCAGCTGTCCGTTGGGGGCCGGACGAGAGCCGGGCCGTGGTGCAGCATACCAGAGTGCATGGCTGTCCCGGGCAAACAGCCGGGTCAATTCCGCCAGAACATCGGCGGGGTACTGCCGTTCCAGCAGAAAATTATAGATGGCTTCTGCCGTCAGGTGAGGGCAGGCATCCCGCAGGCGGCTGCGCCAGCTGTCCTGCATAGCATCATCCGGCAGGGCGCAGGAGGGGATCTCCAGTTCCCGGATGACTTCCTCTGCGGCAATGTCGCAGGCAAGGTTCCATAGGCGGTGATCCATTTCCTGCCGTTGAAAGGGATGCCCCAGAAGAAAGTGCAGGGTGACATGCAGCAGGGCGCGTGTGGGCACAGACTGCTGTGCCCGGAATGTGCGGAGCAGCGTTTCGGGGCAATAGTATAAGCAGCGGCCATCCCCGGCAAACAGGGTGTCCAGCGCAGGGACGGGGATCGGCTTCAGCTGTTCCAGAGCGGAGGATAAAAAACGCAGGTCGGCAGTCAACCGACTCTGTGCCAGCAGCAGCACCTGTGCGGCCAGTTCGTCCGCCGCAGGAACAGGAGTCTGGATGGGCTCGGGCATAAGAGAAAACTCCTTTCTGCCCCAAGGGCAGGGTGGTATCCTTCAAAAACGGCAAAACCAGCCGACACCACCCGGAGCACCGGGTGGAAGCCTGCTGGTTTGCACGCATTCCGTGGCGTGCTGCGGGTACTCCGCCCGGCAGACGTTTCGGAATCAGAATGAAGGAATGGGTGAAAAAGGAGGAAGGTGTTTCTTTTGGTGAGACCTCAGAACAGCAGCCCACAGGCTACGCAGCCCACAGCGACCATAATAGCAGATGCAACCCATGCGTAGGGGAGGGTGTGCTTCTGGTGGTCGCCCAGGTCCTGGCCGGAAAGGCCCAGCAGCAGGAAGGTGGCACCCGTCAGGGGACTGAGCGGGAAGCCCAGCGTCATCTGGCCCATGATGGAAGCCTTTGCCACAGCCAGTGCATTGCCGCCCATGGCGGAAACAGCGTTGGCGATGACCGGCATAACGCCGTAGTAGTAGGAGTCCGGGTCAAACAGCAGGCTCAGCGGAACGCTGAACAGGCCGACGATGGGGGCAATGAAGGTGCCCATGCTGGTGGGGATGATGGAGACCAGAGCGTCGGTCATGGAAGCCAGCATACCGGAATTTTTGACCACACCGGTGAATGCGCCTGCGGCAAAGACGATGGAGACCATCAGGAATGCGGCCTGTGCATGACTGTTGATGATCTTGTGCTGCAGATCCACGCTGGGGTAGTTGACGATGAGCAGGACGCAGTAGCCGATCATAAAGGTGACAGCCGGGCTGAGGCGGTTGGTAACGAGGATGTACAGGATGACCAGGATCAGTGCCAAATTGAAATACCAGCGCCAGCCGGAGCGGGCCAGTTCGTTGGAGGTGTTGGTGGTCTTTGCTTCGGTCAGACCAGTGACCTCCTGCGCGGGGATGCCTGCAGCAATGCGCTTGGCTTCCTTTTTGCCCAGGAAAGCCGCGACGAGCAGACAGGTCACCAAGCCTGCGATCCAGGCGGGCATGATGCCCACCCACAGCTCGCTGCCGGTGACTTCATAGCCTAGGCCAGACATGGCTGCGGCTGCACGGACCGTGGGGCCGCCCCAGGGCATAACATTCATGATACCGGCGGCCAGCGCCACGATGGTAGCCTCTACCCAGAGATTCATTTTCAGCTTCTGGAACAGGGGCATACAGGCGGGGATGGCAATCAGGAAGGTGGTGGCACCGGAGCCATCCAGATGGCAGATGCAGCCGATGAGGAAGGTGCCGATACAGACCTTGACGGGGTCTTCGCCGGTAAACTTCAGGATGCGGTTGATGATAGGATCAAAGACACCGGCATCCGAGCAGGTACTGAAAAACAGGATGGCAAAGATGAACATGACACCTGTGGCAACGATGCTGCTCAGGCCCTTGCCCATATAATCTGCGCTGAGGATGGAAAGTGCCTTGGTAAAGCGGGTGCCGAACGTGATGACCGGCTCAACATAAGCAGTTCCGGCCTTTTCAGCAGCAGCCTGTGCGGCTTGGATGATGACATTGGGGGCGTTGATGAATGCTGCGATGAAGCCGGTGATGGCGGGAACAAAGATCAAAGCTACAAGGGTAGAGACCTTTTTGCTCATGATCAGTGCCAGCACCAGCAGAATGGTGACGAACCCTAATACTGCCAGCATGTGATTTCTCCTCAATAATGTGTGTAAAGGTGGTCAGAGATCAGAACACCTGTTTCTCGTGCAGAGCGTTGAACTGCTCTTCGGTCATGCCCAGAACACCCTCAAAGATATCCCGGTTGTTCTGCCCCAGCTGGGGAGCGGGTGTGCGCACAGAGGGCTTGGTGTCCATCAGTTTGATGGCACAGCCGTTCACGGTGACCTTGCCCAGGGTGGGATGATCCATTTCCACGAACATCTCGCGCTCCTTGACATGGGGATCGTCCAGGATCTCCTTGATGTTCATAATGGGACCTGCGGGGATGCCGTGGGCCAGTACCAGCTCGGCGGCCTCGTTGGGGGTCAGATCCTTGATCCGCTCCTCAATGACCTCGGCAATGGCATCCTGATTGGCCAGACGGCCCGGCATATCCACGAACCGGGGATCGGTGATCATGTCCGGGCGTTCCAACACCTCATTGCAGAGCTTTTCGTACAGCTTCTGGTTGCCTGCCGCGATGATGACCTTGCCGCCCTTGCAGGTGAAGCTGTCGTAGGGGGAAACAGCGGCATAACGGTTGCCCATGGGGGCCGGGATGTTGCCGGTCTCGATGTACTTCAGGGCGGTGTTCTCAGTGGCAGCAATCATGCTGTCCATCAGACTCACGTCCACCCGCTGCCCTTTGCCGGTAATGGTGCGGGCGTTGACTGCGGCAAGGATGCCGATGGTTACATGAAGTCCGCCCAGAATATCACCCAGCGCCGAACCGGCACGGGTAGGCTCCCCGCCCTTGGAACCGGTGATGGACATCATACCGCCCATGGCCTGAGCCAGGATATCATAGCCCGGGCGCAGGTGGTAGGGACCGTAGCAGCCAAAGCCGGAGACCGCCGCATAGATGATGCGGGGATTGATCTCCTTCAGGACATCATAGCCCAGTCCCAGCTTGTCCATCACGCCGGGACGGTAGTTTTCCACCACGATATCCGCTTTTTTGACAAGCTCCTTGAAGATCTCCTTGCCCTCAGGGGCCTTCAGGTTCAGGGTGATTCCCTTTTTGTTGCGGTTGATGTTGGCAAAATAGACGCTTTCCCGCTCACCATTCAGATTTTTGGCGCGGAAGGGGGGATAGCTGCGGGTGTCGTCACCGCCTTTGGGAACCTCGATCTTGATGACGTTTGCGCCCATGTCAGCCAGCATCATGGTGCAGAAGGGGCCGGCAAGCACACGGGTCAGGTCGAGAACCGTCAGGTTCTCCAATGCCATATGTTCACTCATGTTACAGCTCTCCATCCTCAACGTGGATCTTCATGCGCATCACGGCACTGCCCATGGATTTGCCCAGGCTGTCCAGACGCAGGCTCATGGTGGCACCGCCGCCCAGAGCGTGCTTCATAACAAAGTTGAAGCCGTTCAGGCTGGGCACGTCGTAGCGGGTGATCTCGCCCTTGACCATGTCGCCAAAGTAGGCTTTGAGTTTTTCGGGGGTCACCTCGCGCTCAATGATCTTATAGTATTCCGGTTTGCGTGCATACACACAGACATTGCTGGTATCACCCTTGTCACCGGAGCGGCCATGAGCAATATCGTTCAGATAGATCTCTGCCATCTTACTTCACCTCCAGAATGTGACTTTCGACCTGTACGGCATCGCGGGGCACGGTGGTGGGCCACAGTGCCATCACTTCCTGCACGCGGGCACGGCCGCCGAAGAAGGAGGCACCCGGAGGGCCGTTCAGCTGCAGGGGGCTGATCTCGGGAATGATCTTGGCGCACTCGCTCTTGTCCTCGCTGAACACAGCAATGCGCAGCACGCACTCGTTCAGGTTCTTCAGTGCCTCTTCGCTCATATCGGCCACGCCCAGATGCAGGCTGTTCAGGCCGATGTAGCTGATGTGGATGTCGTCGGCCTTCATGCCGCGGCGCTGCATCTTCTTCATGATGACCTCGGCGCAGTACTGAGCCTTTTCGTAGGCATCAGGCCATGCAAAGCTCAGCATGGAAACAGTCTTCCAGCCCTTGTGGTAACCCACGCAGAGCTTGAGCGTGTCGGGGCGGGGCTTGCCCTTGACACCGCCGATGCGGACACGGTTGTCACCCACCTGGGTGATGGTAGCATGGCTGATATCCACGTTGACATCCGGGGTCAGGTAGTTGGCGGGATCGTGGACCTCGTACAGGAACTGCTCCTTGCAGCTCTGTTCGCAGATGATGCCGCCGCAGTCGGGAGCCTTGGTGATCTCAAAGGTATCATCGGTCAGTTCTGCGATGGGGAAGCCCAGCTCGTCCATGCGGGGGACATTGCGCCAGTCGTACATATAGTTGCCGCCGGCACCCTGACCGCCGCACTCCAGCAGATGGCCTGCCATGATGCCGCGGGCCAGATTGTCCCAATCGTCAGCAGCCCAGCCAAACTCGTACTTCAGCGGAGCCAGGAACAGGGCGCTGTCAGCCGCACGGCCGGTGATGACCACATCGGCACCCTCTGCCAGGCATCCCTCAATGCCCTCATGGCCGATGTAGACATTGCAGTTGTAGATCTTGTCCAGAATATCGTTGAAATTGCCGTCGTAGTCGAAGTTGGGGAAGGTCCAGCCATCCTTCAGCAGCTGCGGGATCTTATCCTTGATGTTATCGCCGGTCACATAACCGATCTTATAGCCGCTCATGCTGTTGCCTTCTGCCCACTGGCGGATGCCGTCCACGCAGCCATTGATGTTCATGCCGCCTGCGTTGGTGCAGATCTTGATGTGCTTGTCCCAGGCTTCCTTGCCGGCCTCCTTCAGGATGCGGGTGGTGAAGTCGGGCGCAAAGCCCTTGGTGGGGTCCTTGAGCTGCTGCTTTGCCATGATGGAAAGGGTCAGCTCTGCCAGATAATCACAGCCCATATACTGGATATCGGCATTGCGGATCATGTGGATGGCCGCGTCCGGGCTGTCGCCCCAGAAGCCCTGGCCACCGCCGATTGCAACTTTCTTCATTCGATAGCCTCCTTATAAATGGAAAGGTGATATCAGCGTCAAACATCAGTATAACGTTTGACTCAATCGTCGTACTGAGTGTAGTACAACGATTTACTAATGTCAAGAAAAAAACGAAGTTTGTAGGAAAAGAAATGCAACTTTGTTGAAACGGCTAAAAAGAAAAAAGAAAAATATACAGAGTGCACAAAAACGGCTGGTTTGAGATGGGAGAGGCTTTTTTGGCTTGTCAAGATACGGGGAAACGGGTACAATAAACCTGATATCAGAAAAAG
>OHDV01000758.1_pt1 | contig 12275 bp, 9 predicted proteins | sample 1567041 | NCBI WGS metagenome assembly OHDV01 (sample SAMEA3879517, study PRJEB24766) | human gut metagenome | biome: human-associated habitat; feature: feces | place: USA | collected 1985/1987
ATATTTTTCACTCCAGCGCAGAATATCCATGTCAAAATGATCCTGATGTTTGTGGCTGGCAAACATATAGATTTTTGTATCCGGTGCGTAATCTGGAATCTTTCCCGTAAAGTGGAAACCATTCACCCGGTCCCCGCCAAAATAATCAAAAATCAATACCAGATCATCCACTTCCACCAGAAAACAGCTGTGATGTATAAATATTACCTGCATTCCTTCATCCTTCCAATTATCTCATTTGCTTTTGTATATATTTCTGCCGGATCAAATCCAATGAGAAATATTCCATCCTCGTAAAGTACTTTTCCGTTTACCATCGTCAGTTTCACATTCTGCTTGCTGCCGCTGTAAACCAGATTTTTCACAAGGTTGTTCTCCGGCTGCATATTCGGCTGTCTCAGATCGATCATGACAAGGTCTGCCTTTTTCCCGACTGCAAGACAGTCACAATCCGGCAGTCCCATCGCATATGCGCCTCCGGCGGTCGCCATATAAAGCACCTCATCCGCCGGCATGCAGGAAGCGTCCCGTTCCCTGAGTTTTGCCAGTCCTGTCACAAGAAACATCTCCCGGAACATGTCCAGACAGTTGTTGCTTGCCGGTCCATCCGTACCGATCGCAAGATTGATCCCCTCATCCAGCAGTCTTTTGACCGGGCAGATACCGGAAGCAAGCTTTGTGTTCGAACCTGGGTTCGTCACTACCGACATGTGATGTTTTTTCAATATCTCAATATCTTTCTCCTCCAGCCAGACACAGTGATAACCGCCGCCGCCATGTTCATACAGCCCCAGACTTTCCGTAAACTGCATTGGTGTCATTCCCCAGCGTGCCTTACACTCTGCCACCTCGCGCTCTGTCTCAGAATTGTGCGTCCAGACCGGTGCATGATACTTGTCCGCAATCTTGGCAACCCCTTCAAGCAGTGGACGCGATGTTGTGTATTCTGCATGAAATCCCGGCACATAGGAAGTGAGATCACTCAGCCCGTTGATTCTTAAATAATTCTCCTCCAGCACTTCCAGACTGTCGGTAAAATTGTTCAATCCACTGGTAAAAACAGTCCGGAAACCTGTATCCACATAGGCATTGATATGATAGTCCTGCATAATGTACATATCAAAATTTGAGGTGATACCACTCGTCAGGTACTCCATAATTCCGAGGATTGCAAGCCAGTAAGTATCCTCCCCTTTCAGCCTTGCCTCGTTTGGGAACACTTTCTGCTGCAGCCAGTCCTGCAGTGGAAGATCATCTGCAAAAGATCGTAAAAATGTCATCGGCGTATGCGTATGTGCATTCTTAAATCCCGGCATTAAAAGATTTCCCTTCGCATCGATCTCCCGGTCCCAGATAATGATATCACCTTCTTTGCAGACAGCAGAAGTATCTGTGCCATCCCCAATATAACAGATATGGTCTCCTCTTACCCAGAGTTCCCCCTCCGCCACCTCGAAGGTGTGATCTGCTTTCGTCAATAATATTTTTGCATGATAAAAACGAATGTTCATACCGATCCCCCACTTTTATCACTGCCTGTATCCTGCAGCAGAATGCCCGCACTGTGGGCATCCGATCGTCATAAATTGCAGTGCGCGCCGGAAAAATCTATGATTTTCCCGACGGGATACACTGTTTTTGATTCTTAAATCTTACCAAATTTCATAGGATAATGCAAACCATTCCACCGTTATTATCATTTACGATTTTCTGCATGGTATCCTGCAGTTTAAGCTGGCATTCATCATCCATCATGGCGATTTTATTCCGGATTCCGTCCTCCATAAGCTCCCCTATGGATTTGCCGAAAATATTGGTTTTCCAGACGCCCTCCTCGCTCTGCTGTCCCTCCCGGATGTAACGGATCAGGTCATTCGCCTGATCTTCACTTCCCACGATTGGAGCGATTTCCGTCTCAATATTGGCACGGATCATATGGATGGATGGGGAAACTGCCTTAATTTTTACACCAAACTTGTTTCCATGATGGATCAGTTCCGGCTCCGCAAGTTCAATGTCCTTTAACCCCGGATTTACAACACCATATCCTTTCATCTGCACTTCCTCAAAAGCCCCTGCGACTTTCTCATAAGATTCTTTCCTCGCCGCCATCTCGCGGATCATCGAGATCAGTTCATACTCACCATGGATAGGAACTCCTGCAAGTTCACTCATATTTTCATAGTAATACGGCTCTGCAACCTCCATCTGTATTTTCACACAGCCGCAGGCGAGATCCATCTCATCCATTTTAATCTTTGAAATGCAGTCTCCCGGTTCTGACTGCTGCTGGTAAACGTCTTTCGTGCGCTCCATATGACTTAAAATATCCGATGCCTGTGCAATGATCTCACTTTTTACCGGATGATCTGCGGAGAGCATTTCCGTCCATTTCGGGATAAAAAATTCCACCCGTTCAATCGGAAATTCATACAGCACACTCTCTAAAATTTTTAAGACATCCTCTCTGCGCAGCTGCTCACAGTTGACCGGCACAGCCGTTGTCTGATATTTTTTTTCCATCTCCGACGCAAGTTTTATTGTCTCCTGCGCATAAGGTTTTGCCGAATTTAACAGGATCACAAACGGCTTTCCGATATTTTTCAGTTCCTGAACGGTTCTCTCTTCTGCATTTATGTAATTTTCCCGTGCCAGTTCTCCGATCGTTCCGTCGGTCGTCACTACAATGCCGATCGTCGCATGGTCTCTGATGACCTTCTCGGTTCCGATCGATGCTGCCTCCGCAAATGGGATTTCCTGGTCTGACCACGGTGTCTTTACCATTCTGCTTCCATTTCCTTCCATATGTCCCACTGCCCCGTCCGCCAGAAAACCGACACAGTCGATCAGTCTTACACGCAGCTTTAATGGCTCTTCTTCCGTCTTAAAATCAGAGAGCCGGATCTCCGCCGCCTGCTGTGGAATGAATTTTGGTTCCGTCGTCATAATGGTTTTTCCGGCTGCCGCCTGCGGAAGTTCATCCATGGCTCTCTCTTTTTCTGCTTCTCCTTCCATAAAAGGAAGTACCATCAACTCCATAAACCGTTTGATGAAGGTGGATTTTCCAGTGCGCACCGGACCTACGATCCCGAGGTAAATCTCCCCGTTGGTACGATTTCTGATATCCCTGTAAATGTTATACTCTTTATTTCCGCTATAATTGTCCATAAAAAATTCCCTCCATATGTTATCACATTGTATGAAGGGAATTTTTGTTTTATTCGTATTTATTCGATCACCACATCACATGCAGTTTTTTGGGCAGACATTGAAAGTGCATCTCTGTGACATCCCCACAGTACTCTCCGTCTGCATGAAGTACCATAGGTGTTTTCAGCTTCAGGTCATATTCCTTACAGTTTGTCACCTCAAACCCTCTGATCCGCAGATGATTGGCTGTCACAAGCAATGGCAGACATAAAAAAGTGCGCCATTTCGGGATTCCCCACGCCATACACACCGAAAGCTTTCCGTCCTGCGCATCTGCCCCCGGTGCCATCGGCACACCGCCGCCCTCAGCCCGGAAATTCATTGCCGCAGCGAAAATCATTTTCTTATGATTTTTCTGTCCTTTTCCATCAAAAACTGCACCTGCATCTGTTGTCTGCATGGTAAATAACGACTGTACCGTCAGAAACAGATAGGTAAGCTTTCCGAGATGCAGCTTATTCAAAGCGTCTTTTACCTTGGACTTCAAAGCCTTCTTGCAGACTAATGCATCCAGTCCTGCCCCGGCACTGATTGCAAATAATCTCGGCTTCTCACAGCCGTTCCAGCTCACCTGCCCCAGATCCATCACATAATCTTCCCTGCAGTTTAAAATATGCCCGATCACCTCTGTAGGCGTTCCTGTGATTCCAAGTCCCCTTGCGAGGTCATTGCCGGAACCGGTCGGGATCACACCAAAGCGTACCTTCTCAAAATGCGTCATTCCGTTGATGACTTCATTTGCGGTCCCATCACCACCTACCACTACAAGTTGAATGTCATCCGCCCCACATTCACAGATGTCATATGCCAGTGAAAAGGCATGCCCCTCATATTGGGTGACGTATGATTCGTAAGCAATGTTTTTCTTTTTTAAAACTGCTTCCGCTTCTTTCCAGATCTTTGCGCCTTTACCGCTTCTGGAATGCTCATTCACTATAAAACATAGCATATTCGCGGCTCTCCTTTCCTCTCTTCTTATCCTCATACATCCGTTCATCCGCGTCATGTACTATTTTTAAGATATCGATTCCGTTTCCCTCCGCTGTACCGGTTGCACTCGAAACCCTGAGACCGCCTTCTTCCCTGTGTCTTGCAAGTTTGTCCCTGACATTCTGGATGATCTGCTCTGCCTCCTGTTTCTCCGGATTTTCGATGAGCATGACAAATTCATCCCCACCGATACGATATGCCTTTTTCCGGCTATCTGTCTGTGCATAGATTGCACCGGACATTGTCTCGATCAGTTTATCTCCCATGCCATGTCCCATGCGGTCGTTGATTTCTTTCAGATTATTGATATCCCACAAAACCACGGCGACACGCTCCACCATCGTATAGTAATTGGCAAGCATATCTTCATATTTATTCTTATTGTAAAGCCTTGTTGCAGAATCGACCTCCTTGCGGTAGGTAAGTTCTGCAATCCTATAAGCATCCTCCCGCATGATGCCAATGGTATGCTGGATGATCATCACGAACACAAATAGGATCAGAAGCTGCGGTAATATCCGGTAAACTATAATGACCACAACCGGCATCTTCGAAAAAGGGATCCTCGCAAATCCATCTGCCAGTTCAGACAAATACCATGTCCTGGTATGATTTCCCTGCAGCAGCAGGTTCAGATCACAGATCCCGTAATAAAATCCCACGATCATGCTGACCGGCAGCAGAAAAACTTCCAGTGCATAAGATAGCCATAATACGTTTTTCTCTTTATACTGAACTGCCACGATGAGTGGAAATACATACACCAGAACCATGTGGTAACTGAACATAAGGTTCATTGCTGCTGAAATTATGCAGATGCCGGTCACAAAAAAACACTTCATACGCTCATCCGATGGATCTGCTTTAAAAAATAAGATCACAGACGCAATAAAAAAGCCAGCAGAAATTGCATACGTCACACTGAACACAATTGCATTTACTGTCGGAAAACGGCCAAACGCCAGTCCCCAGACCGCCGTCAAAACAATAAACGCTCCGACCATCTCCCTCAGGGTCTTCTTATTGATCTCAATCTCCTGCTGCGCTAATTCCTCATTATAATGTTCCCCAAAATTAGTCATCTTCTGTCCCTCATACTCTCGTAATTATCCCATACCTGTCATTATCCGGTACTTCTGATCACTTTATGTTCAACTATAAGTACCCCGATACCTTAATCTCCACTACATATAGTAAAGTATAACACAAAACGTTATATTTCTGTGAACTTTTTTTATATTTTTCTGTTTTTTAACATTTTATAGAGTTATCGTGGAATACTATTTGCCGTACACAGTGCTCCCCAGCCTAATACCGGATTCGGATAAGCTGTAAAACCCGGCAGCCTGCGTGCACCGCGGATCAGATATGCTTTCATTTTTTCTCCATATAGATAGGCATCGTTGCCGTTTACAATGCCCCACTGCATCAAAAGTGCTGCACTTCCGGTCACAAACGGTGTCGCCATGGATGTTCCGGTACGCACCTGATAGCCGCCGCCCGGTGCGCAGGACATGATCTCCACCCCCGGAGCCACAAGATCGGGCTTTACCTGATTGGTTGCCCTCGTATAACCTCTCCCGGAAAATGCAGCTGCCTGGTCAAATCTCGCATCGTATGCCCCGACAGTGATCACTTTCGTCGCTGTAGAGGGAATCGTGAGAGTTGTCTCCTCCACCGGATTTAAAAATCCCGTTCCGCTGTTTAACACATTTCCTGCCGGAAGCCACATGTCAAACGCGCCGTCTGTAATCCGGATGGGAGTGAGCCTGATCTTCCAGATTCCATCGTCAATGTAACTGCCCACTGGGATAAAATCCAGATAAATTTCCTGGTAGGGATTGTACGGACTTGGTTCTCCATAATACACCAGAAGGTTTGTTTCTCCTAACTGAAATCTCTGGGTTCCCTGTATCCGCTTCAATGGTCCGATCGCAGTTCCGCCCGGATGGATCACAGAGACACCGATCTCATCCACATAATTTTTCCAGATCTGCAAATTTAAGGATGCCTCATACGCGCTCACCGCGAACTCAACCTCCTGCTCCTCATTCAGCGTCAGTTTTCCCGCTGTATGGACTGCTGCGCTCCCTTCATTGCCACTGCCGATCACAATAGACGTTTTCCAGTAATTCGCCATGTCATCCAGATAGGTCTCTATCAGTGAATTCCCGGAATGTGTCCATTATAACTAAGGGATTTTTTCATCTACTACCATAAACATAAATTATAAGACTGATATACCGCAAATCTTTGCAGAATATCAGTCTTCCCATGTAAATATATTCCTACCAATCAATAATCTCAAACATTTCCCTTATATTTGATCCCCTTTTATTTTCATTATCCCAAATCACGTCCGTCTTTGTTATTCGAATATCAAAATTTGACTTATTAATATTATAACTGTTTTTAACAATATATTCTTTTAACCTGTCCAACATAATGTTATATGAATTTCCTTTTGTATTAAGATATTCATAAACGTCTTTTTTAGCCTTAAAATTATCAATATTTTTAAATCCCAACGTCTGCTCTATAAATTTTTTTACATCCTGTCCTTGATATTCAAGGATATGCAAACACGCAATATACTCGAAATCAGGGTTATCTAATATAAGAAAATGAGGAATCCTTTTATTACTATTTTGCAACTTACAGTATTCTATTATTTCTTTTAGCTTTGCCAACTCTCCTGGGTGTTTTTTTACACGATCATAATCAATAACAATAAATTTCGCCAAACAATTATTATTAGCTTCTTTTTTTATCACTTCTAAAAAGTTCGAATACCCGCCACCATGCATATTAATTGGTTTAAGTGCTAGTTCTACGCCTTGATTTAATCGCATTGTATCAATATAATTGTACTCTGTATCGCCCTCACAGAATACAATAAATTTTTTTCTTAGCTTTCTTTTTTCCCTACTCAAACGCAGTGCCTCCTAAAATCCCCTTCATATAAAATTCATATATCTTTGTTGTTTCATATCTTATCTCTGGAAAATCTGCCAAAGAATACAATTCAGAATTAAGGGTATCCCGATTTTTTGTCACGAAATAAATTTGTTCTTTCATATAATTCTTTAAATCCAAATGTAAGATATTATGACTTGAAAAAATGAACTGTCCCCGGTGCTTGTTTCCATTAATAAATGCAACAATTCTCTCAGCCAAAATAGGATTGATAACCCGATCCATTTCATCTGCAAAAACTGTTTTATCCTCATATACAACCCTAAAAAGTTGAACTGCCCATGCAAAAAATTCTCCAACTCCTCCAGAATCCATGCCAAGTTCTCTTGAAAAATATTTTCCATTTTTCATTTTTCTAACAACTTTGGTTTTTCTAAAAGGTTTTTCATCGTCAATTTCAATATTGCAAATACTGTAGTCTACCATTCTCAATATATCTAAGAAGCGATTATCTTTTATGATTCTCAAATCGTCATCTTGCGTTTGGAGGTTCTTGTAAAGATAGTAGTTAAAATTTTTACTTTCTACTATCAATTCTTCGTTCATCCAATTAACAAACTCGATTGCATACATGTCTCCCAAAATAGCCAGTTTAGATACAAAAAGGCCTAATTCTCCTTTGTTAAAAAAAGACTGATCCAAAATTTTTTTAACGTTTTCATCGCAATTATCCATATTTAAATCATATGAAGCCGCAATAGATTTTTTTTCTTCCATTCTATTTAACTGTTCTCTTTTTACATGAATAACCACTTTTTCCTTATTACTTTTTTTGCTTCTATAAGTAAGTTTCTCTTCTACAATACAAAATTCATCAATTTGTAGATTATAATGATATATTAGTTCACTTTTTCCGATAATACAAATATCAAATTCTTGCTTTGTATTGCTTTGAGCAGGACACTCTGATTTTAAGTTATTAACGTTAATTAACGGACGATATGAATGCTTTGCTTTAGTATCTTCAAACATACTTTTTAAATATGAAAGACTATTAATAAAATTAGTTTTTCCTCCTGCATTTTCACCAATTACAACTGCTACTTTCAATACATCATACCCTGCATCTGTTACTACATAATTATCTGGAAAACGATTTTTCACCTTATTACTCGGTGCAAGTAACTCAAACTCTTCATTTTCATCGAAAGAACAAAAATTATTAAACTTATACGATAATAGCATTTAGCACCTCCAAATTTTATTTTTGTTTTTATTATACTATTTTTCCAGTTAAAATCAATTATATTCTTGTAACAAAACATTTTTTTGTTTTAATCTCCGTTTTTATTCATACTTCGCAATATAGTTTAATATATTTCCGTATATTACACTGCCCTTTTCTCAACTGGATAAGGGGATTGATACTTAAATACAATATCAATGCTCTTATCTCCATTCACAACAATTTTTTCAATCAATTCTGTCACAATTTCTCGCGTCACTTCGGATAGCGTTCCATATTTAATAAATTTCTCTATCCAGTTCTCATAGGATTCTTCTGCCTCTCCAAAGCTGTCTTTTTCCTGTTCTGCCATCTGGATTTTCTCTCTGATAACTTTATCCTGCTTTTCATATTCTGCTTTATAGGAAAGATATTCTTCTTTGTCCAGAACACCATCCACATAATTCTCATACGTCTTCTTTTTGTATTTCTGAACTGCTGCAAGCTCTTTTTGCAGTTGTTCTATCTGCTGTTCCGCTTCTGCACATCGTCTCTGCACCTCCTTTCTGCGGTCTGCTGCCTTTAGTATTTCATCCTTATCACTTTCTTTCAGTGCCAGTTCCGCCTGTCTCTGGATTTCATTTATTACAATGAAATCCAGTATCTCTTTCTTAATAAAATGAGAATAACAAATTGTGTTTCCCTTTTTATGGTAAGTTCCACACTCATAGCCATCCCTGCAGGTAACACGCTGAAGATTATATCCACAGTCCCCACAGACAAGAATTCCTGCGTACGGATTCACCTTTCTCACTTCACTGTGAAAGCCCGGTGTTCTTGTTCTTTTCTTCATAATTTCCTGTACCTGTTCAAAAGTATCCTTGCTGATAATTGCTTCATGCATTCCCTCAACAATATATTGTTGTTCCTCTGGAATGTAATAGTATTTTTCCACTTTATATGATATTTTTTCTGACTTATGCTGTACCATAGCACCTGTATAAACTCTGTTTCGTAAAATCACATTGATCGTAGGATACGCCCATCCTTTTCCGCCGGATTTTTCCAAAGCATTCGTATAGTTCAATCCCTGAACCTTTCTTTTATACTCTGATGGTGTCATAATACCTTCCTGATTCAGCTTTCTCGCAATACCATCTCTGGAATATCCCGCCAAACTCATATAAAAGATTCTCCGAACTACCTTGGCAGCTTCTTCATCAATAAGAAAATGATGCTTATCTGCCGGATCTTTCATATAGCCATACGGAGCAAAGCCCGACATAAACTGCCCACGTTTTTTCTGTGCAGAGAGGGCTCCCCTGATCTTCTTGGATATATCACGACTGTACATATCATTAAACAGCGTCTTAAACTGTGCCAGTTCTTCATTACTGTGATGAGCAGAATCCACGCCATCCAGAATTGCAATGTATCGGACTCCCAACGATGGAAAAACACGCTCTATGTAATTACTTGTCTCAATATGCTCACGTCCAAGACGGGAAATATCTTTTGTAATCACACCCTGTATTTTTCCTTTGTAAATATCTTCCATCATCCGCTGAAATTCCGGTCTGTTTGCAAAATAAAGTCCGGAATAACCATCATCAATATAAATATCAGCGATTTCCAGATCATTTGACTTACCTACATATTCTCGAATCAACTTCATCTGATTCTCAATACTCTCACTGATTTTATTCTCCCCGTCATCCTTTGACAGACGACAATATGCAGCCATCTGATACATCACATCACCCCATCTTTCTGTATTGTTACATCCACTGAATTATTCTCCGAAGCAAACTTAAAATAAATGTCTATCTTCTGATCCGGATAAACATAAATTTTATTAATCAGTTCTTCAAGTACTTCTCTGGTCAACTGTTTTACCGTCAGTTTTCCCCGACTAAAATTGTTCAGCCATACCTTTGTCGTATTCACAGCAGTCTGCTGTTTCTGTTCTTCCTGCTTCAGCTTTTCCAGTTCTTTCTGATATTGTCGATTCTCATTTTCATACATCTGCTTTAATTCCAGAAATTCTTCCTTGGAAAGAATTTCATCCATGAGTTGTTCATATGCCCGTTTCCTGTATTCTGTATTTCGCTCTATTTTTGCCTGCAAACGGGTAATTTTACTATCTACTTCCGGCTTTCTTTGCCCAATCTGAGTTTCCAGATTTTTCAGATCTGTGCGCATTTGTTTCAACTGTTGATTGATAGCAAACACCACTAATTCATCCAGTTTTTCAAACGTAATATGATTCAGTTCACAGTAATTCTTCCCCATCTTTTGATGGAAACCGCACATATATCCATCATAACCATTATGTGATGCCAGATATCTCTTACGCATAGCGGTTTTGCATTTTCCACAAAACAGTAATCCTACATACTTATGTGGTTCCTTATTTCTGTCAAAATACGAAATTCGTCGTTCCTGTCTGATCTGCTGAACTTGATCAAATTCTTCTTTGGAAACAATTGCTTCATGTGCATCTGGTACCAATTCCATTTCTTCCAATGGAATTGCCTTTTTATATTTAAGTTTATAAGATGGTCTGTTAGATTTTCTGATTACAACGGCACCGGTATAGATCGGATTCTTCAGAATCCCACGCACAGTAGCCGGTGTCCATAATCCTTTACCCACGTCCCAGGCATAACCGTTTTTTAAAACTTCTTTTTTATATTTTGCCGGGCAGGGAATCTGATCCTCATTTAAAACCCGACAGATTACACTACAGCCAAATCCATTTCGATACATCTTGTATATTCTTCCAACTACCTCTGCGGCATAAGGATCAACTTCCAGATGATTATGAACTGTCTCGCTCTTTATATAACCAAACGGTGGTTGTTTCGGTGTGTATTCACCCATGCTTCTTTTCGTTTGGATTGTAGTTTTTATCTTTCTGGATGTATCTCGCAGATACATGTCATTAAATAAAGTTTTAATTTCCAGCAGCTCATCATAAGTACTGACCATTGAATCGTAATTATCCAAAAGAGAAACTACTCGAATCCGTTTCTCAGGAAAATATTTGCCCAGATAATAATTGGTATCAATATGCTCTCTTCCAAGTCGTGATACATCCTTGAAAATCACCATATTGATCGTCCCCAGTTCAATATCTGCCAGCATTCTTCTGAATTCTGTTCTGTCAAAATTGCTTCCGGAAAATCCATCATCTGCATAAACTCTTGCTTCTGTAATATCATTCTGTTCTGCAATATAATCCCTTGCCATCTGGATCTGAGAGTGAATACTGTTGCTGTATTCACCCTCTTTGTTTTGCTCCTCAATAGAAACACGGCAATAAATTCCTGCCTGATACATTCTATTCTTTCCCTCTTTTCATTGGTCTTGCATGGTCATTGTCTTTCATTGTCTTTATCTTACAACAAGAACTTAAGAAAATCAACCTGCAATTTTTCGTTCTGCCAGATTCTGAATGCATTGTGATAACGTTTTATCGCCATTAAAGTGGACTCGAACCTGATATCCTGCATGTTCGTAGCTTACAGCTTCTTTCTGGATTTCTTTTTCTGCTTCCAGATTTTCTATATTCCCAGAACTAAACCGTGTATTCATGCTATATGCCTCCTTCAACATACAGACTTCTTTACATCCTATGCCGGCAGGATTGTACAAAAGTTCTGTATGAATTGAATTCAGCTTTCGAAAGCCTGATTATATTCTAAATTCTTATTGTATAAACCACATTGAATTGAAATTGACAGCAAATTGAGTATTTTTTAGTTGCGTTTATTCATATTTTGCACCAATGTTCTATTGTCCAGAACTTATGTTCGTGTTATAATTAAAAAAATTCAGTACAACCATCAAAAATTTACGAAATACGAAAGGGGAATTGCTTTTGGATCGATGCGATTTTTCATCTATCAGCACCTACTTAAAAAATCATATC
>OHDV01000763.1_pt1 | contig 12217 bp, 15 predicted proteins | sample 1567041 | NCBI WGS metagenome assembly OHDV01 (sample SAMEA3879517, study PRJEB24766) | human gut metagenome | biome: human-associated habitat; feature: feces | place: USA | collected 1985/1987
GGATGCCATCGAGTAACAATGTCAGAAAAGTCACCTCCGAGAACTATCCTACAGATGCAGGGCGTGAGGGCGAACTGATCTTCCGCCTTGTCTACCAGCAAGCAGGCTGCAAAAAGCCCTTTTCTCGCCTATGGCTGTCCAGCATGGAGGAAAACGCCATCCGGGAAGGCTTTGCCCACCTCAAACCGTCAACTGAATACGATGCCTTGTATGAGGCGGCTTTATGCCGGGAACGCGCCGACTGGATAGTCGGCATCAATGCGTCCCGGCTTTTTTCGTGCCTGTACAACCAGCCCTTGGCGGTGGGACGAGTTATGACCCCGGTGCTTGCCATGACGGTGGTGCGGGAAGCCGCCATTGCCGCCTTTGTGCCGGAGAAATTCTACACGGTTGCCCTGACCCTTGCAGACGGCGGCACCGCATCCAGCAAGCGGTTTGCCCAGAAAGCGGATGCCGAACTGCTGCTTTCCAAATGCCGAAAGGAGGGACGTGTCACGGTACAGAAGATGGAACGCAAGGAGAAATCCGAAAGCCCGCCGCAGCTCTATGACCTTACCGCATTGCAGCGGGATGCAAACCGTCTGTTGGGATTTACGGCGCAGCAGACCTTGGATTATGCCCAAAGTCTTTACGAAAAACGGCTCATCACCTACCCCCGCACAGACAGCCGCTTTTTGACGGAGGATATGGCGGCATCCCTGCCGGGGCTGGTGACGGACACGGGCAGGGCGTTTGCTGTGGAAGAGTCGTTTCCCATCCATGTGCAGCAGGTCATCAATGGCAGCAAAGTCACCGACCACCATGCGCTGCTGCCCACGAAAAGCATGGCAAACGCAGATCTTGCCGCCCTCCCTGCCGGGGAGCGGAATATCCTACGGCTGATTGCTACACGGCTGCTCTGCGCCGTGGGTGAGCCGCACCGCTATGCTGAAACCACGATTATCACCATCTGCGCCGGGGAGGAGTTCTCCGCAAAGGGCAAGGTGGTGCTGTCCGAGGGATGGAAAGCTGTGGAGCGGAAAATGCTGGGCGAGCTGCTGGGCAAGCAAAAAGAACCGGCGGTTCTGCCGGATGTAAAGGAGCAGAGCCAGTGCAGCATTGCCGGTGCCGAACTGAAAGAAGGTCAAACGTCCCCGCCGAAGCATTTCACCGAGGACCTTCTACTTCATGCGATGGAAACCGCCAGTGCAGACAGTATGCCGGAGGGTGTAGAGCGTCAGGGCATCGGCACTCCAGCAACCAGAGCTGCCACCATCGAAAAGCTGGTGCAGAAGGGCTTTCTGGAGCGCAAGGGCACCAAGAAAACCAAGGTGCTGCTGCCCACCGACAAGGGAAAAGCCCTCATCACCGTGATGCCCGAAGAAATCCAATCCCCGGAAATGACCGCCGATTGGGAAACAAAGCTGCTGCAAATCGAACGTGGCGAAATGGAGCCGAGCGAATTTATGACCGAGATCAATACGATGATTACCGAACTGGTAAAGAACACGGAAATGAAAAAAGGAGCGAATGCGCTTATGAAAAACAAGATTATTGGTATCTGCCCGAACTGCGGTGCAAATGTTGTGGAGCGTGAAAAGGGCTGGTTCTGTGAGAACAGGGAGTGCCGTTTCGTGCTGTGGAAAGACAATGCTTTCTTCAAGAGGTTGGGTAAACGGCTGGATGCTCATGTGGCCGACAAGCTGCTGCGGGATGACCGCGTCCGTCTGAAGGACTGCAAGAGTGCCAAGGGCAAGGTATACAACGCCACTGTCCTGCTGTCTACCGAAGCCGATGGTCGCAGCAAGTTTTCGCTGGAATTTGAGGGTGGCCGCTGATGAGGGTACAGGATGAAGCCGTTTATCTGCTGAACAACGAAAAATACCTGCATCTGCGGGAAAATACTTCCGGCGTTGGCTACGCCACCTATGACAAGCTGACCCTGCTGCCGTTGGAAAAGGGACAGATTCCCTTTGAGCATCTGCCGCCCGATGGCAGAAATGCTATTCCTGCCGCCCGGAACTGGTTCCTTTTTGAACTATCCGATGATCCTCGCAGGGCTATCCAGCTTGAAAGTGTGAGAATCCTCGACAACATCCCGGATTCCGGCATTCGCAAGCGGCGTATCTGGGAAGATCCGTCCATTACTATGAATGATGTGCGGCTCATCGACAGCAACTACAAGGACTTATACCGTGTTCCCAATGGCAGTGTGATTCAGGTGGACTACCCGGATGGCCGAAGTTTCACAACACGGCTGGAACATTGGGACGAGTATCATTTTGATGTTGGTGGACTGGGCGATATGTTCCACATCTGCCAGTTTGCCGAGGTCATGGAGCGGAACCATGCCGACTTCTACCCGGAGATTCAGACACAGGACGAGCAGGCTGCATGGGAACTGGGCGGCAAAGGCTATCTTGCCATCCAGTCCTGTGAGGATGGATGGGACTACACACTCTACCACAGCGATTATTCTGTGATGGACGGCGGGCAGTTGGATGCCCCGGAACTGACCATTCAGGAAGCCCGTGAGCAGATTCTGGAAGCGCACCACATGGAAAAGGGGCGGCGGCTGTTGCAGGACTACGATGCCGTCATGGATAAAGTTGCGGAAGCCGAGGAACGGAGCGCAGACCATCGCTCTTCCACAATGGAAAAGCTGGCAGAACTGGCAAGTGATACGGCTGCGCCAAAATCCTCTGCACGTTCTGCGCCAGAACTGTGAGGTGGACGATGCAGCAAAAATGGAACCAGAATTTTGACGGTGAACCCATGACGGACATCCCGCAGAAGTTTCTGAACGCAGGGTGCGATGTTTATATGGTGATGCAGCTGCGGCATGACGAAAAAATCCTCGATGAAAGATTTGCTTCCATGCGGGAACTGCATCGTCGGGGCAAAACGCCAGACCCGGAGCATTACGAGGTCACCTACTATGCTGATTTGCCCGCCATGTGGCAGGATGTGCCGAACAACGAGGTTTTGGAAGAACTGTTTCAGATGTTCAACCTCTCCCGTCCGCAGGATTTTGAGGGGCACAGCCTGTCGGTCAGCGATGTGATCGCACTCAAACGCAATGGCGAGGTGTCTGTGCATTATGTGGACAGCATCGGCTTCAAAGATTTACAGGGGTTTCTGGATAAAAAGCCGGAACGTGCTTCGGTTCTGATGAATCTCAAAGAAAAGTGCGATGCCCCGGAGTGCAATCCCACCGTCTGCCGGAAAGCGAGGGATGCGCATGAACTTTAACCATGAAGAACTCATGCTGATGATGCTCTACAACACCGGCACCCGGATGGGACTTATCCACGAACTGCGGCTGATGCAGTGCTACCTGATGCCCGATGAAACCGCCCTGCGGGAGTTGTCGGAAGGTGTTATCGAAAAGCTGAAACTGCTGACTGATGCGGAGTTTGCCGAACTGGAATTTCCCCCGGACTGACTTTCGCCGCCTGCGGGCGGCGTACATAGGCTCTTTTACAATGGGATTCGGTGTGGTATACTGAACTCGACAAATCGGGATTTGTCTTGACTTTATAAATTTCCCCGCCTGATTTGCCCCGTTCATTGTCCAGATAGTACATATAGCAGTGGTCACAGCCCTCACTGTATTTGCGGCAGCCATGCCAGGGATTCCAAATATCACTGCTCATACCGATTCCTTTCCAGTTCGCAAATCAGACTGTGAGGCATTCTTCGTGGCCCACGTACCGCACCAATCCCATAGGCTTTCAGCTTCTCAAACGGGAGAAAAGACGGGTTGTACTGATCCAGCTTTTTCAATCTCATCACATGGTTCATATGTACGTTGCCATCATCATAATGGTAAGGAATATTGACTTCTGTAGCTTCGCACCGATATAGAACAGCGGAAACCGGGGCCGTAACATATAGACAGACAACATCGCCAACGGCTACTTCCTCCTGTTTATAGCCTTGGTCAGTAGTTTGATACTATGTACGAACTTTCTGCGTACTTGCTTTCGTTTTCGGATACCGTACAATATTTATACAATGAATCGTCAAGAGAGGAGGCAACAAGGTGACTTCTTTAACCATAGAACAAAAAAGAGTGGACATATACCCAAGCGCAAAGCCGGGCAGCCCAGTTATCTATCTCAACACCTTTTCCAATGCCGTTAACAGTGTGTATAAAAACCTGATGGCGCTCGGCTGCCCAGATTTCTGTCTGGTGGCGGTCAGTCAGCTGAAATGGGATCATGACATGACACCGTGGTATATGGGGCCGATCTCTAAACACGATACGCCCTGCACCGGGGGTGCGGATGATTACCTGAAACTGCTTCTGGATGAAATTATGCCGGAAGCGGAAGCGCTCCTTCCCGGTGCGCCCGCCTGGCGGGGCCTCGCCGGTTACTCGCTGGCCGGGCTGTTCGCCCTCTACGCTCTCTACCAAACGGATGTGTTTGCCCGCGCAGCGAGTATGTCAGGTTCCTTCTGGTTTGATGGCATCATGGAATATGTGTGCTCCCATGAGATGAAGCGCAAACCTGACTGTCTGTATTTTTCTCTCGGAGACAAGGAGAGCTCCACCGATAATCCGATTTTGAACGTTGTGCAGCAGAATACGCAGGAGATAGAAACACTGTGCCACGGGAAAGGCATCGAAACCACCTTCGTACTGAACAGTGGCAGCCACTATCAGGCGTGCAACAAGCGCACAGCGGCTGGCATTCACTGGATATTAAATAGATAAACCGACAAGGAGATAAAACGATGGATACGATCTATTCGCTTTTTCAGAAGGTAGTTAAAGAACATGAAAATGCCCCGGCTATCATTGAAAACGACCGCACCATGACTTTTGGAGAGCTGTCCAACATGGTGGATATGATCACGTGCAGCTTTCCGCAGGAAGTACACAGCATCGGCATCGTCATGCGTCACCGAACCGAGATGATTGCCTCGATTCTGGCGGTACTCAAATGCGGCGGCCGATATGTCCCAGCCGAGCCGGATTTTCCCACCGGGCGCATCCATGACATGATGACCGAGGCACAGGTGGATTTTGTGCTGACGGAACACGCCTTTGCGCCCAAACTGAGCAGTTTCCCCATCCGCTATACAGATTGTGAGATCTGCGGCGTGGAGACGCCCTCCTGGAAGCGCAACGCCATCGAAGACCCGGAACGCCCCGCCTATGTGCTGTATACGTCAGGTACCACCGGGCGGCCCAAAGGTGTCTGTGTCACCAACCGCAATGTTTGCCATTATGTCCGTGCCTTTGCCAACGAGTTCCATCCCGGCCCCGGTGATGTCATGCTGCAATATTCCGTCTGTTCTTTTGACATCTTTGTGGAGGAAGTGTTCACCAGTCTGCTGAATGGTGCCGCTCTGGCCATCCCCGCTGACGAGGATAAGGCCGACATCCATGCATTGATGGCTTTTGTGGAACGCCACCATGTGACTATGATCAGCGGCTTTCCGTATCTGCTGGCAGAAATGAACCACCTGTCTGTCATTCCGTCCTCTCTGCGGCTGCTTATCAGCGGCGGCGATGTGTTGCGGGGCGTTTATGTGGATCACCTGCTGAACAAAGCAGAGGTTTACAACACCTACGGCCCCTCCGAGACAACGGTCTGCGCCTCCTATTACCGTTGTAATAGTGGAACTGTGCTGGAGGACGGTACCTATCCCATCGGTCATCCTGTACTAGGTGCGCAAATCAGGATTCTGGATCAGTCTGGCAACGAGGTTGCCAAAGGGCAGACGGGTGAGATTTGCATTTATGGCGGCGGTGTATCTCTGGGCTACATTGGCGACCATGCCGAGGAAAACAGAGCTTTTGAGCGGCAGCCGGACGGTAGCACCATGTACCGCAGCGGCGATTTGGGCTATATCCTGCCGGATGGCAACATTGCATTCCTGCACCGCAAGGACGACCAGATCATGATTTACGGCAAGCGGGTGGAACTTGCCGAGGTGGAGTCCCGGCTCTATCGGTGCAAGGATGTGCAGCAGGCTATTGTCCGGGCTTTTACAGACGAGGATGGACTGTCCTATATGACCGCCTATGTGGTGCCTTCCGACAATAAGCTGAAAGTCTCGGAAGTAAAAAAAGAACTGTCTGAAAATTTGACTTCCTTTATGATCCCAGAGTTCTTTGTGAAGATGAAGCAGATTCCTTTGAATGTCAACGGTAAGCCGGATGTGTCGAAACTGCCGGTGGTAATGAAAGCGGGGGCATTATAATGGAGATTCAGATCCGGCAGGCCACGATCCAGGACCTGAATGTATTGATGCAATGGCGAATGGAAGTCTTGCATGAGGTATTCTCCATCCCCTCGGAGCGGTCTGTAACAGAGCTGGAATCGGAAAATCGCCGCTACTATCAAACAGAACTGCCGCAGGGCGGACATATTGCCTGCTTTGCCTACGTAGGGGAGGAAATCGTCGGCTGCGGCGGGATATGCCTCTATCATGAGATGCCCTCACCGGACAATCTAAACGGGAAATGTGCCTACCTGATGAACATTTATACCCGGCCGCAGTTTCGCGGACACGGCATAGGGAACAGAATCGTCAGGTGGCTTGTAGAGCAGGCTCGTCAGCGGCATATTTCAAAAATTTATCTTGAAACCTCAAACAAAGGCAGGCCGCTGTATCAAACAATCGGTTTTGCCGATATGAAGGATATGATGAAACTGTCCCGTGAAAAATAAGCAAAATCAAAGGAGCATACATACAATGGAGCCAATCATCTGAAACGTTGAAGTAAAAAGCGTCCTCACAAAATCCAATTTGCCTGTGAGTGATTATTCGGTCAATCCTTATGTGGGCTGTGGCCACGGCTGCAAATATTGCTACGCATCTTTTATGAAGCGTTTTACCAATCACCCGGAGCCCTGGGGAGAGTTCATAGACGTTAAATTTTGGCCGGAAATCAAACACCCGGAGCGGTATGCAGGGAAAGAACTGTTTCTCTGTTACGTGACCGACCCATATCAGCCGCTGGAGGAAACCGTCTGCCGCACCCGCGCCATTTTGGAGCAGATGCAGGGCAGCGAATGTAGCCTCAGTATTGCTACCAAGTCTGACCTGGTGCTGCGTGACCTTGACCTCATTAAAACATTCCCCAATGCGCGGGTATCCTGGTCGATCAAACACACTGGACGAAGATTTTCGCGCTGATATGGACAATGCAGTGAGCATTGAGCGGCGGCTGGCCGCTATGAAAGCATTCCATGATGCTGGTGTGCGCACCACCTGCTTTATCTCGCCGATTTTCCCCGGCCTCACCGACCTGCCCTCCATCATCCACCGGGCGAAGAATCAATGTAATTTGGTCTGGCTGGAAAACCTAAACTTGCGGGGCGGTTATAAGAAAACGATTTTTGACTATATAACGGAAAAACATCCAGACCTGCTGCCGCTGTACGATACCATTTACAATAAAAAAGAACGCAGCTACTGGTCAATGCTGGATGCGCAGATGCGGCAGTTTTGCCAAGAGGAAGGGCTACTGTATGTCCGGGATGATGATTCCATCAAACGCCCGTTCAACGATCCGCCTATCGTGGTCAATTATTTTTTCAACGAAGAGATTATCCCTCGGCCAAAATGCAGAAGAACAGGTAATCAAAACTATATAGTAACATGCAGAAAGCTAGAAGTTGTAGAGGTGAGGTTATGAAACGCGCAGAATTAGAATCAGACATATAACGCCGAGACAGATTATCCGTGGCTCAAATATCCGAATTATGAGGTGTTCCGGCATTGTAATAATCGGAAGTGGTTTGCTCTGATTATGGATGTACCAAAGAACAAGCTGGGGCTGCAAGGCGAAGAAATGCTGAAAGTGGTCGATTTCAAATGTGACCCAATTCTGATTGGCACACTACGAGAGGAACCCGGCTTCTTCCCGGCGTATCACATGAGCAAGGATAGCTGGATTACTGTTGCACTGGATGGCAGCGTATCAGATGACAAAACCAAAATGTTGCTTGATATGAGTTATGAAGCAACGATACCCAAAACATGCAAAAAGAGATACTGATAAATTCCCGTTTGCCACCCAAGAACATCCATGAGAGAGGAGTGACCGTTATGAAGGAAAACAGAAAACTATTAAAAGAAGTGCTCAAGGACATCCGGCACGACATGACCGATGAGGAAGTGCTGAATCTGCTGGCAGACAGTAAGATCTCCGTCAGTCCTGAAAGCGAAAAAGAAAAGTATACGCTGGGGCAGCGTGCAGCAGATTCCATTGCAAAATTTGCCGGAAGCTGGGCGTTTATCTTTTCCTTTACCGGTGTTCTGATTCTTTGGATGGTGGTCAACACGGTGCTGGCTGCCAAAGCGTTTGACCCGTATCCGTTTATTCTGCTGAATCTGGTACTGTCCTGTGTGGCGGCAATTCAGGCACCGTTGATCATGATGAGCCAGAACCGTCAGGAGGAAAAAGACCGCCGCAGAGCGGAAAATGACTATAAAGTCAACCTGAAGACCGAGATCATGATCGAGGACCTGTACGATAAAGTAAACGCCATTCTTGCCAAGCAGTCCGCACTGGAAAAGCGGCTGCAAAACGATGGCAAAAATCATACAAAGCAGCAGGAAAACAACTGAATCCTAGCTTTTTTGCGCCAAAATGGGATAAGCCGGAAAGAAAACGGTGTGCGATTCCATCTCCCGGTGTTGATTTTTGTCTCATTGTGGTAATGGGGGGAAAGACAGATACAAGATATTGTTGCAAAAGTATTATTTTTTCGTGAATATTAGCACTCTGCTATTGACAGTGCTAACGCATGGTGCTATAACAGTGGCGTGCTCAGGAGGAAGGGCAAAAGGAGAGCCGCAAGGCTCTCCGGAAAGCCTTTCCGAGTGGACGCTTCAGATTTTTTGCCCCGACCCGAACGCCGGGATTGGAGGAATGATTTATGCTTATGCCGACTGTTTTCCATGAAAACCTGTTCGATGATTTCTTCGATCCGTTCTGGAATGACGCTGCACTGGAACGTATGATGAACCGTGAGGCTCGTGATACCTTTGGTAAGCGTGGTGCAAACATGATGAAGACCGATGTCAAACAGACGGACAACGGCTACGAAGTAGCTGTTGACCTGCCGGGCTGCAAGAAGGAAGACGTTCAGATGGATCTGAACGACGGCTACCTGACCATTCAGGCAGTGCGCAGCCACAGCAACGACGAAAAGGATAAGAAGGGCCGCTATCTGCGGCGCGAATCCTTCTCCGGCACCTGCGCACGCAGTTTCTACGTGGGCGATGTGAAGAAGGAAGACATCCACGCAAAGTTCGAGGATGGCGTCCTGCACGTCGAGCTGCCTGCTCCTCAGCAGACGAAGGCTTTGCCTGAGAACCCGAATCTGATTGCAATCGAGTAAAACGCCGGTCGTGTGCGCCAAGTCACACACGCACATAAAGTGGCCCCGGAGAGCTGCAACAAGCCCTCCGGGGCCATTTTTGTTTCCTGGTATCTTTTCCGCTGAAAGATGCAAAATTTTCGCTGCCGGAGGCCGTGAATCTGCTGGCAGATCTGAAGATCAAGCTGTCCTGAACGAGTCCTCTGCCACGGTAGCCGGTCACCCTCTCCATTGACGGGAAAATTCTGAATGGAGGAAAGCGCTTTAACGCGGGATTTTTTATAAACCCCAAAGGGAGTTCTGCTCGGACGTTCGTCCGTAACGGAACCCCCTTTTTTGAAAGACACAATTTTTTAACATCCCTTTCCGTTTACACCCCGGCGAAAGAAGTGTATAATGAAATAATGTAATTGTGCGGCTGTGCATTGCGAAATGATGTGAGAAGGGAACCGATATCGATGAACCAAAACAATCAAGCGCCCCGGCGGCGGATGACCCGGCGGGAGTGGAGGATCCGGCGCTGCCTGCGTCTGGCACGGAACTGGGCCGTGTTTCTGGCGGCCTGCGGCGCGGCTGTTGCCCTGATGACCAGCGGCATTTTATGGCTGCTGCCCAAGGCCCACGCCCTGATCGCAGGGCCGGAGGCCTTTGTGGCCAGAAACTACGATGGCACCGAATACCAGCTGAATCTTGCCGATGCCCGGCTGGTGCTGGTGAACGGGAATCTGCCGCTGGACGCAGAGCCTGCCCCGGCCCTTGCGGTGGCGGATGATGCCACGGGCCAGCAGCTGGAAGCGGAAGCCGCAGAGCAGTACCGCGCCATGGCGGCAGCTGCGGCGGCAGACGGTATCACGTTGGAACTGGTGACGGGCTATCAGGATGTTTCCGCACGGGAAGCGGCCTTTGATGCCCAGAAGCAGGTGTATCTGGAAAAGGGGCTTTCCGAAGAGGAGGCAGCGGCCTATGCCGCCAGCGTCTGCCCTCCGGCCAATGCCAGCGAGCAGGCCACCGGCTATGCGGCGGACATCCTCAGCCCGGACTGCACCGAAAAGACCACCCGCTTTGCCGATACCCGCGCCTACGAGTGGCTGACCGCCTACGCTGCGGAGTATGGTTTTGTCCTCCGCTGGCCGGAGGAGCGCCAGAGTGCCACCGGCATGGTCTATGCACCGTGGCACTGGCGGTATGTGGGGGCCGAGAACGCCCGCGCCATCCGCGAATCCGGACTCTCGCTGGAGGAGTTCCTTGCGCTGGAGCGCACAAAGCTGTAACAAAAAAGGAGAACGACTGTTGAGACGAACCGAGATCGCGCCCGGGGTCCATCTTTCCTGGGACCCGGCGCAGAAATTCAACCGCTGCCGGATCAGCATCCACTTTGCATTTCCGGCACGGCGGGAGACGGCAACCGCCCACGCCCTGCTGCCCCTGTTGATGGAGCGGGGCTATGCGGATTGCCCGGATATGACCCAGATGACCAAAAAGCTTGCCCGGCTGTACGGCGCGGACCTGACCGTGGATGCCCGCCCGCTGGGTGCAAACCACAACCTCTGCGTCAGTGTGACCGGCATCAAGGACCGCTTTGCACTGGAGGGCGAGGCTCTGACCCGGGAGTATGCCGCGCTGGCGCTGGGCACAGCGTTCCATCCCTATTTTGTGGGCGGTGTGTTTGACCCGGAGGCGGTCACCATCGAAAAGCAGATGCTGAAAAAGGCGCTGGAGGATGAGATCAACGAAAAGCGCATCTACTGCCAGCGGCAGGCCAACCGGGAGTTCTTTGGGAGCAGCCCCGCCGGCATCCGGCAGGAGGGCTATCTGGAAGAGGTGGACGCCCTGACGCCGGAGGCCTTGACCGCCGCCTACCGGGAGATGCTGGAAACGGCGCAGATCGAACTGCTGATCCTTGGCTGCGAAGAAGCGGAGACGGAGCAGGTCAAAGACGCATTGCTCCGGGAGCTTTCGGCGGTGGAACGCCGCCCGGCCCCCCTGTGCGGGAACATGGCAATGCCCCGGCGGGAACCAGCCCGGAAGGTGGAGTGCTTCGACACCGTACAGGCCAAGCTCTGTATGCTGTTCACCCTCGGTGAGCCGATGCGCCCCGACCAGATGGCGGCGGTCCGGCTTGCTATGGCCTTGTACGGCGGCAGCGTGACCAGCCGCCTCTTCCTCAACGTCCGGGAGCGGGATCACCTGTGCTACTACTGCGCGTCCAGCTTCCAGAGCTTCACGGGGAGCATGGCTGTCAACAGCGGCGTGGAGCACGCCGACGCGGCCCGCGCGGAAGCGGCCATCCTGAAGGAGCTGGACGACCTGCGCACCGGGCCCATCACCAACGAGGAACTGGAAGACTGCCGCCTGTCCCTGCTCAGCGGGATGGCGGGCATTGAGGACAGCCTTGGCGGCATCGAAAGCTGGTACTACATCGAGGTGCTGCGCGCCGGTGCCAACAGCGCTGCACCTATCCAGAGCCCGGAGCAGGCGCGGAATGCTCTGCGCGCCGTGACCAAAGACGAGGTGCGGGATATCCTGCGCCGCCTGACCCTCTCGGTCAGCTATCTGCTTACAAAGGAGGATGCTGCCCATGCCGCAGAATAACCAGACCCTGCTGGAAAAGACCGTGGCCGACCAGTGGCAGACCCTGCCCTCCGGCCTGACGGTGCTGGTGCGCCCCATGCCGGGCTATTCCAGCACCCATGTGATCTATGCCACCAAGTTCGGCTCCATCGACCGGGATTTCTGCCTGAACGGCCAAACGGTGCATCTGCCGGCGGGTGTGGCGCATTTTCTGGAGCACAAAATGTTCGAGGACGAGGACGGCGATGCCTTTGCCAAGTACGCAAAGACCGGTGCCAACGCCAACGCCTTTACCAGCTTTGACCGCACCTGCTACCTGT
>OHDV01000769.1_pt1 | contig 12104 bp, 7 predicted proteins | sample 1567041 | NCBI WGS metagenome assembly OHDV01 (sample SAMEA3879517, study PRJEB24766) | human gut metagenome | biome: human-associated habitat; feature: feces | place: USA | collected 1985/1987
TTGGTGTATTGAGAAGCTCATAGATAAACTGCTCATAATCAAGCGGCTCAATCCATGTCGTGCCAATCTTTACATCAATATCCGAGGCTTCAATCCATTCTGGCTGCACCTTTTCAAGTGCTGCCACATTGCCTGCAAATCTTTCTGCCTGTGGATTGTCTGTATCCGCTGCCATAGCCTTTGCTACACGAAGCTTGTCTCTCACATTTCCGGAAAGATACTCGTCTGCTGTCTCCCAGCCGATGTCGGGATTGTTCTCGTTGTAGCGGTCTGGATTTAGGAAAACCAGTCCGTCCAGCTCTTCCACAAGGACTGCCCTTCTAAGCTCTGCTAATGCATCATCACTTAGCGTTATCTCATCCACTGTCTGTCCGGACTTTTCTGCAAGTTCTTCCTTTGCATTTGTAATATCCGGCTCATAGATAGAAAGCATATAGGCAAGATTTACATATCCAAATTCATTGACGGATACATTTAATGCTTCCACAGCAGTCTCAACCCTGTCTATGACAGTCTTTGCCTTAATCGTCTGCTTATAAAACATATCCGCTTTTTTCACCTCCCCATCTTCGTTTACTTCCTCAAGACTGCAAAGAAGTGGATAATCGCTGTCATCCCTGAATGCTATTCTGTTTGCTTTTGAAGTAATGGCTCCATACTGCTTTATAAAAGCATCATATTTTACATTAAGAAGTCTCTGTTTATCAGAAAGCTCCTCCTCGCTGCAGCCATCCATCTGGATATCAATCAGCTCTCTTGTTATCTGTCTGATTTCATCAAGGCTTCGGATTCGCTCCTCGGCAGTCTGTGATACTTCTTTTCTTACCATCTCGGAATTTTCCCTGTAATAGAGCTTTCCTTCAAAAAATGTGTAAGTGTAGTTTCTCACATCCGGATCAGCCGGGATAACTTCCTCCGTCTGCTCCGCCTCATCTGCCACTCTCTCAAAATCTGTCATCTGTGCTCTGATGTTACAGATTGCCTTATTGAGTGCTTCATACAGATTGAAGTTCTCATCATTATTCACACAGACGGTATATCTGCTGTCCTGTCCGTAAATCCTTGTGTCATATTCCATAGATCCAAGCATCATCTCCGGATGCTCTGCAAAATAAGAGTTGACTGCAATGCCATTCTCAGTTACACCAAGGTGTACCCAGTCAGGTTCAATATCAATCTTTCTCTCCCTCTTCTGCAAAAACAGGATATCTGCTGTCACTTCGGTTCCTGCATTATCTTTAAATGCAGTATTCGGAAGTCTTACTGCTCCCACAAGCTCTGCCCTTTCAGCCAGATACTTTCGGATAGTAGGATTTGCCTTATCAAGTGTTCCCTTTGTGGTGATTACTGCAACCATGCCTCCCGGTCTTACCTGATCAAGTGCTTTTGCCAGAAAATAATCGTGGATACGGAAGTTATACTTGTTGTACTTTGGATCAAATACCTTATAATCACCAAATGGCACATTTCCGACAACCACATCAAAGAAGTTATCCGGATATGTGGTATTCTCAAATCCTGTGATACTGATATTGGCATTCTGATAAAGCTGCTTTGCAATTCTTCCTGAAATGCTGTCAAGCTCCACCCCATACAGCTTGCTTCTCTGCATTGGTGCCGGCATACTTCCAAAGAAGTTACCGATACCCATAGATGGCTCTAATACATTGCCGCCTCTGAAACCAAACTGGACAAGTGCCGAATTTATGCACATGGCAATCTCCGGTGAAGTATAAAAGGCGTTATTTACTGTTGCCCTTGCAGCACTGTATTCCTCATCAGATAAAAGGTCTTTCAGCTCTGCATATTCTTTGCTCCAGCCTGCGTTTTCCTCATCAAATGCCTGTGACAGTCCGCCCCATCCGACAAACTTCGACAGAACTTTCTGCTCCTCCGGTGTGGCAAGCCTGTTTTCTGATTCAATCTGCTTTAGAGTGCGGATTGCATCCATATTCCACTGGTATCTGGTCTTAGCACCGCCTTTTTCCATTTCCCAGAGGTTATAGTGGAAGTTGTATTTTTTCTGTGCTGCATCATCTGAAACCACATGTCCATTCTCATCAATCTTGGTTTCCCAGCCATTCGCTATTGCTCTTTCCCTGGTTTCAAGACGATTGGCTTTTACACTATCCTCGATATCAAAGAATCTCTTATAGACCGGATTCATCTTATCCCTGTCAGCCTTCTGCTTTGTCTCCTGATAATACTTCTTCTGGTCTTCTCCGCAGTAAAATGGCTGTTTTACCATATAAGATAAGATTTCATATAACTCACGCCAGTCGAGAGCACCTTCTTTACGCACACCATTCCTGTTCTTATAGCTGATCTTCACATATCCGCTTCTGATTGAGTACTCCACAAGACCATACTTATTGTTGGAATATGCCTTTCTTTCTGCATTATCTGTCCCTAATGCAATATCCCTGATAAGGTCAAGTTTATTGGGCATAAATGCAAAATCAGACTGCACCACATCCATAAGGAATGCCCTAAACGGAGTGTAGCAGCTGCAATCTGTTACAAGAATCTCCGCCGCATCACGCAGGTCTTCATCAAGCTCTGCAATACGCTTGGCATAATCAATCGGTGTAATATACTTAAGCTCTGATGGATCTTTTTCAGTTGTTTCAGCTTCTATCTCTGCACCATATTCTGCCTGTGTTACCATGCGGTCTTCATCGGCAGCTTCCTGTGGTGTCATGCCTTTTGCACTTACATAATCTCTGTTAGAAGCATAGCTCTCCGGCTCATCCGGTATTGCATAATCATCAATCTCTGATTCTGCCTCCTCCGGTTCCACTTCCCGGTATTCGGCATCAATGACCTCATCATCCTCACGGAGTCCGTCCATCGCAAGCTCATCAATACGAGGTGTCTCAGGCTGGTATTCCCCTGTAAGAATAAGGACACCAAGCTCTTTTTCGATATCTTTCCACGAAACATATCCTTCAACCTCTCCATCCTCATCTCGCCACTGAAAACGCAGTCCATTCCCATGAAATGTGTCATATCCGTGCAGTCCCAGTCCGTCAACCGGCCAGCCTGCACCTCCCTGACCATACTCTGCTTTGATACGCTTTGCTCTGGTTCCTGCATCAATCTCTGTTTCAAAAATCTTGCATACCCTGCCCTTGCCACCGACAAAGCCTGTACCTCTCATAAGCACCTGTTTGATATACTCACCTGGTACTGTTGCAGACTTTTTGGGATTCAGGTAATTGTATTTACCTGCTAATGCAGCTTTTCTGTCCTGCTCGAACTGACGCATAAACTGATTATTGTTTTCGTCCTCAGTATGAATGGTGCCAATGCTTGCCTGCCCGTTCTGGTCGAAAAAAAAGGAAGCCTGTGTATATTCGGCTTCCTTACTAACACCCAATGAATTGATTTCATCAAGTTCCCTATTCAGTTCTGTATCATCTGCTTCTAGTGGAATCGCATCACTACCTGATTCAGTACCACTTCCTCTGCCTGCATCTTCGCCTGCTCTCTTATCTTCCACATCTCCATTGTCGATGACGGATTCTGTGGCTTGTGCTTCGCCAGATACTGCATCTCCAGCTGGTCGTACAGCTGATTCGCTTCCTCCTCTACCGCTGACATCTTCTCGTACATCTTCCCGAATCTCATCAGCGTCTTGTATCTTGCCGGCTCGTTCTCTTTGAGATAGTTCATCGCCATCCTTCCGTATTTGCCCAGCTTCGTGAGATCCTCCGTCTCGTCCGGCATCTCTATCTGCGGATAAAGCAGTCCGTCCACTTCCTTGTAAGTCATTTCTTCTAACATATCCAATTCTCCTTTCGCTCTCGATTGCCTTTAAGTTACGACTAAATTCTCTAAGAACACTACAGGAGACATCGCATACAATGGAACCAAGACGGTAAATGATCTCTTCGTCTTTGATATTTACGATCTGACTAAAATCCTGTTCTTGCACAGATAAGTCAAATCCGCATCTCGTCCCTACAGCATACATGACACTTGCATATACAAGCTGCTCCATGTCCATTTCCTGCTGTAAGCCATTGCGTTTCTTACTTTCTTCCTTTATCACACTACCTGATAGCTGCATAAGCTCGGTCATTCGGTCTCCGAACTCTTCTTTTATTATAAGCCAAACATCTGTTCCTGTAAACTGTTTTAATATATTTTTTAGAGACTCCCTGTCGCTGTTATCGTACTGCTCAATCTGACCTTCTGACACAAGAAAATCCACATAATCCTTAAGATTTTCTCCCTCAAGGTCCCATGTCAGTTTGACATTCTTCCCTCCGGTATCACTGATATCAAAGATATATCTCATGCGTGGATTCAGTGCCCTTGATGGGAAGATAGCGCAGCCTTTCGCACCACGCTTTACATATCTTCCCACCTTTTTCCAGGTATCATAATCTGCCATGAGTGTGCTTTTTTCCGGAGGTCTCTGAGCTGTTACCATAACGATATTGTCAAATTCATAGCGGTATAACTGACCTGCGACCTTTAACACATCCTTCCAGTTCTTTTCTGATCTGGTGATGTTACCAATCTCAGAATCGTATATCGCTTTGACCTTCATATCAACGCCCATACCTTTGTCCTCCTCTACTTAAACATCTCTGCAAACAATCCCTTAAATAGCTTTAACTCATCCTTATCCAGCTCGATTGCAAATTCATTGTCGATTGCCTGTTTTTCGCATTTATCCTTTTTCTTTGCAATCTTACGCACCACACGAAGAAGCACATAGCACTCCTTGGATTTTGCAATGCTCTGTTTAAAGGTCAGCTCATCCTCATCGACTGACTTCTGTGTCTGATAGATAATCTCTTTTAACTTATCATTGATACCATCTACTTCCTCAAGGGAAATAATAACGGATGCCTTAGAAGCACCCGATCTGTCCCACTCCTTATGAAGTTCCTTTACTAAAAACTCCATGTTCTTAATTACTGTTGTTGAATCACTTTTCATCTTGCTCTTCCTCCGTTTTCTTTTAATGAAGAAGGGAGCTGACCTTCGCTGATAGGCGCAAAATCAACTCCCTTCATGTCCTCTGCTCCAAGGACTATCTGCTCTGCATAATACATATCCATTGCCTTATTGATGGCATCGTCAAGCGACTCTGCCTTTACTTTCTGTACTCGTGAAAGCACTTCTTTTATCTCAACATCAAATTCCTGTTCCATATGATATCGCCTCCTGTAAAAATCTCATCACCGGCTCTTTTCTTCCTTTACCTGTCTTTCCTTAAAGCCTTCATCGTACTTTCCATCTTCCAGCCTGTCGTAAAAACAGTCTTCTTCAATCGTTCCGAAATCCTCATACATCTGGTGAAGGAAGTCATTCTGCAGCTTCTTTGGCACATCATCATCCTTTGACATATCCTGATAAAAATAGAACTTCTGCTTTAGCTTTGCCCTGTAATCATAGATATCCTCTATCTTTTCCGGTGTGCCATACTCCCTCTTGTATGCCTTGAAATTCGTGGTTGAGAGTGTGGAACCAAGATAAATGCCATGCTCCCACGATACTCCGATTGTGGTATTGTCCTTTGTAGGCTTCTCATCCTTCGGATAACGCTTATACTCTGTCGCACCAAGGGCGATTGTAAGAGAACCTGACTTCATATCCATCACCACGAGATTCCTTGGTGATAATGCTTCAAGCACCATGTAATCATGGTCATTGAAGTTATGAAATTTCTGTCCCCTTTCAAATGATCTGTCCACACTTTCATAATGCAGGTTAAAATCATCCACCCAGCCCTTATCGGTCATTCCAATCTCCTTAAGCTTTGCAACACATTCAGAAGAACTGGCTTCTTTATCAAACCGAAATTCTTTGGAATCGTTATAAAATCCCTGAAGAAAATGTCCCAGCTGAATATCATCCAGACAGAATCTCGCAGATACAGTTACATTTGCTGCCCTGTAATACTCTGCGAAGTTATCTGCTTCACCAAGTGTCCTTCCAAGCTGCAACAAATTGTCTGCAAGCTCTGACATGTCATCAACTGCTATAAAACTCTTATAATCATCCAGAGTCATCAGCATATTTGTCTCTGTTCCCCTGTCGTTTTCTGTTACCAGTATCATATCTTTTAAATCCATTCTTACCTCCAGTCTCAGAGAGGGACTATGCCCTCTCTGCAAATTTCCTGTTATGGTCTTCCTATCACAACAATCTTTCCTGTGCTTGCCACATCCCGGTAAACCACACCAAGATTTTCATTAAGTGCCTCTACCACCTTGCCATTTCCGACATATACTGCCACATGGCTGATGTTCTTATATCTTCCGTTGCTTGTAAAACTGTAGAAAATAAGGTCTCCCGGCTGTAACTCATCAAAGGAGACAGTCTTTCCGGCTTCATCCAGTCCCTGTGCCTCCGCTGCCGCTGTGGTTGCACCGCCATAACTAATATCCACGCCTGCATCTTTCCATGAGTAATATGCAAGAGAACTGCAATCATAATAATTGCCGGAATCTCTCATATCCTGACTGTATGGAAAACCAACTCTGTGAAGTGCGTATGAGCAGACTTTTTTCTGCCTGCTGTCAGTGATTCCACTAAGAATAGCATTGATTTCATCCTCTGTCATGGAACTTACTCCCGGACTGCCGCCTCCACCACCGCTTCCGCTGCCAGCGTACCCAAGCTGTCCCATAAAGTCAGCACTCATAATCTGCTCAAGCATTTCCACCTGGTTAGCGTCAAATCCATACACCGAAATCATATCCCGATAAGATTTGAGTGTGACATTCACATACAGAACCGACTTCGTGACAGTAGTTACATTACCGTCTGCATCTGTTTCTTCCACATCCTTTGTTCCGGTGCTTGTGGTGTATGAACACATATCATTTACTACTGCCTGCAGCCAGCCTTTTGAAGTGTCATTCATGACTGTTGCAGTATCTCCGACACCATGCTTGACCATATAGACTGCCATGATGTCATAGTAATTGCTTGGATTTTCTTCCATACCTTCATAATCCACATAGACAAGCTCTCCAAGGTCATATCCGGTATGCTCATTCACTTTCGTGTTCACATCCCGGTTAAACTCCTGCACATAGGCACTCGTTACTGTCTGCACGGTATCTCCTGATTCAAGTGGTGGCAGGAATAAAGCAAATGGAGAATTGTAAAGGATTGCTATCACCGCTATAACCGGAACCGCAATCATGGCAACTACAAGAACAAGTAATAAAAGCACCAATCCGATAATCGGTGCAGCTGCCTTTACCCAGGTAATCGCTTTTCGCACAATCAGATCCTTTACCAGCTTTGCCACACTATCCGTCTGATTCTCCTGTGCTTTCATCTTATCCAGAAAGAACTTTATCTTCCTGCTCCGGTTTGTCATCTTTTCATCCTTGACCTCTATGGACACACCTGCCGCATATCCGGCTGCCATGCCGATTGCCGTGCCTACTCCCGGTGCAACCGCTGTTCCTGCCGCCGTAGCAGCTGCCTTTGTAGCAGTTTTCGTTGCAACCTTGGCAGTAGTCTTTGCTGTTTCTTTTGCCGTCTCTTTAGCTACAGTCTTGGCTGTATCTTTGGCAGCTTTCTTTGCTGTCTTTTTTGCCAGCTTCTTTCCTGCCTCTACCTTCTTGATACGCTTCTTTGCCTCGGCTGCCGCCTTTTTCCTGAAAAGTGCAGCCCCCTTAGAAGCAGTTCCGGTAACAGGGCGGCTTGCTTCATATGCAAGATATGCTGCCTGCGATACCTCATGCCCGCCTTCCACCTGCTCCGTTACTGCCCCGGCTGCAAGTGCTCCAGTTCTTCCTGCAATGTGAAGATTCGTGTTCTTGGTCTTGATGGAAGTGTTTGATTCCTTAAGGTTTTGCTTGAATCTTGATAATCCCTTATTCTTCGGCTCCGACTGATGAATGGTACTCTTGCGATAGGACTTCTTTCTATCCGTATCAGTTACCTTTGCACCAGCTGTCTTAGGACCTCTCTCTACTGTATAGATGTTACTCCCCTTAATCTTGGCTCCCTTCGGTTCGTGGGCATGAATCTTGGCTTTCTCCTTGGTGTGAATGACCATCGGTTTGTCATCAACCTTTCTAATTTTCAATTTTCTCACCTCCTACTTTGAAAAATAAAATAAGCCGCTAGGGAGCAAAAATTACTCCTTAACGGCTATGTAAAATCATTCAATATTCAATTATTAAAAGCAACATGAAACTGAAATTTCACGCAGACTATTCCTATACCGTAATGTCTATTCTGACCGATGATTTCTTCTCACCAAAATGCTTTATTTCGATATCCTTCATTTCCTCTATAACATCTTTTTCAATTTGGTGAACATCACTTAATTGTAAATCTCGCTTCGAATCATTTACTATTTTTGCTGCCTCATCTACTGAAACAGTTGTATCTGATGTTAACTGTTCAGACATTTCAGTATCGTTTGAATCCTCTGCAACCTGCCCCTTTTCTATAGATGTCTCTACAATTTCCTCTTCTGTTGGCAAATCCCTATATTCTGTACTTTTTACAAATCTTGTGAATGACTCTACAGCTCTAAAAGTATTTCCCATGATACGTTGAGCTTCCTTAAGCTTTTCACTCTTTGGAATATTTGGATTATTCACGATACTTTTTAGTTCTGCCAAATTTCCATTCATCTCATTTACTTGAAGCCTTTGAGCCTCTTCTTTTGTCTTACATCTCTCCAACCTACGCTCATAAGCTTCTTGTTCCATTCTTGCCGCTTTATATTCCATATAGGCTTTAGGGTCTTTCTGACGAATAGCATCTTCTTCTGAAGCTGTTAATTCTTGACCGCTTGCAATCTTGTTATAAATCTGACTATATGCAGAACTTTCTTTGTCTCGCTCAAGTTGCTCTCGGAAATGCTGAATCATGCTTTCTTCCTGACTTGTTACAGTCATACCCTCTTGCTTCTTTACAACATCCCCGGTAGCCTTCTTTTGCTCCCAATCATTTACTAACTGCATCTGATTCACAGCGTTTCGTATTGTACCTGCAATCATAGCACACCTCCAATTCCCGGTTAATGCTACGATTAAATAGTGATATCAAACTTCATACCCTGTGTTGCCTTTTCTTCTGTTATCTTACTCCAATCCAGTTCAGAAATCTTTTCAAGTAATTCTTCTTTTGAATTTGCCTGAATTGTAGTCCGCTTAACAGTTACATCCTTCTTTTCCTGCTTTTTCTCCTCTGCACGTTTTTCCTTTAATTCTTCAAGCCGTTCTTTCTGCTTTTCTGTAATCTTCTCCAAATCAGCAAAAAGTGTCATCTTTCCATCATCATCAAAGGACATAGTTAACTTATTTAATACAGTTCCACTATTGTCTGTCGTTCCCCAAGCACGTTCAAACCCAAACTGTTCATTGATTTTATCTGACATCTCAACTGCAGTTTTTACCGTAGACAATTTTTCCCGTGCATATTTCTCATCGGATGCCATTCTTTCAAGTTCAGCACTTGAAAAAACAACTGTAAATTCCTTATCGCTTTGGTCTACTAATCCTCTGAAATCATCGCCTTTATCAGCAATAATAAAATCGAAATCCGCATTATCCTTACGCAATGTTTCCAGATATTTCTGTGCCTTAGAAGATAACTTATCTTCGCTGGATTTTATTTTCTGTGCATTGGGCTGCACATCTTTTGCTTTCTCTGTGTTATTTTGCTTACTAACAGTATTGCTCTTATAATAATCTGTTACCTGTGTTAAATTAGCTGCTCTAATCATGGTATCATCCTCCTTGAAAATTGATACAGAAATCCGTTTCTATATCTGTAATATCGGCACTTTATATCCAAAAGTTAATAGTGCGTAAAATTCAAATTTTCTTTTCCCTAATAATTACAAATATTCCTTGGAAATTGCTTCCACACCATACATTTCCATAAATGCATCCAGGTCCGCTGCATCCCCAATCAACATATTCTCGTCAAAGTGTACGATAAGCATATCTTAAAATCCAGCCACATGTTCTCCGGTACAAATGATACATTTTAGAACTGCTTCCTTATTTATTTTTCATATCGAATCTTATATGCTTTCTTCTTAAAAATAGGGAATATCTAATTTATTATCATCAAGGTCGGACATTCATCCGACCTCTTGATTATACTATAGATTCTATAAAAATTCATCTGTTATCACTGCAGCATTGCTTCTTTTTTCTTCTGTTCCGCAATCTTCTCATGAATGTTGGTATTATACAGCCTGTACAAATCCGTATCCTTGCTGATCTGATTATCAAAGGGAATTACTACCGAACCACACTTAATAAGTCCCATTCCAGAGGCGGTATTAGTTACGAACCGAAGCTGTGCCTCTGATACCCCGATAACCTCCGCCATCTTTGAACTGTCTGTATTTGCCTGCTTCAAGAGTGCCACAAACTCAGAGTTTGCAAGCATTGTGGTTGTCTGCCATTCGTGACCGCAAGCACCTTTCCACCATACCTTTTTATTCGAGCCGAAAGTTATGCTGTCCGGTGTCAGTGGCAAATTCTTTTCCGACCACTCGGCAACCAATTCCGGATGTACTGCCGCTAAGCTGTTACTCATATCAAATCCTCTCCTTCCTTTGGCTTTATTATATGAAGAAAAGGTACTTGCCCCAAGTTTGCGAATATGCGGATAAATTAAAAAAGCCCTTTGAGAAAGGGTATTCCTCTCTCAAAGGGAGTTAATCAAACTGGAATTTATATAATTATTCCTCTAACTTTCCCCATTTTATAGGCTTTCCCGCCTGTCCATTAGTGAAATGATATGTAGTTTCCCTTATTTTTGCCCTTATGAGATAATCACAAGGGAAATAAGGGAAATTTTTTAGTCATTGCCCACCACTTTATCAAGAAGCCGAACTGATTTTCGTTTCGCATCTCTTGTGGAGTGAGCATAGACGTTCATTGTGGTACTGACATCTGAGTGTCCCAACAATTCCTGCACATCTTTTGGGGCAGCTCCATTTGCTAAAAGGTTGCTTGTATAGGTGTGACGTAACTGGTGGAAATGAAAGCCTTCAAATCCCTCTAATGTTTTTGCCACCTTTCTGCAAACAGTCCCCAAAGTAGTTGGAAGTTCCAAACAACCATCCGGTCTTAAACAGACGAAAGAAATTTCTTTATAATCTGTCGGGACTTCCTCTGTTCTGTCTAAACAATAATATTCGTAGTACACTCTGTTTTTCTCTTTGACCTCTTTGTAGTAGTTCGTGTGATAAAGTTCTCCGTACTGCATTCGATTTTTTAACTGCTCTTTCCGGGCATTACGGAAAATCTCTACCAGTGTATCTCCAAAATCAACAACCCTTACTTTTTTCCGCTTGGTTGGTCCGATGATATATTTGCGCTTTGAGCCATCATATCGGATGCTGCGTCTTATGGTAAGGCATTGTTCTTCCAGATTTACGTCCTGCCATGCCAAACCGCAGGCTTCTCCAATACGAAGCCCGGCATAATAGGCTATCTGGATTGGAAGTATTGCGGCTGGGTTCTTTTTTTGCAGATAAGCAAGCAATCTTTCATAATCTTCTCGTGAAATTGGTTGGACATTTCCGTCCATATCCTCATCGGAAAACAAATCCACTTCATCCGTCTGATACCGCAGTTTAATATACTGCATGGGATTGAACGTAATATACTGCTTTGGAAATACTGCAAAACGGAAGGACTGCTGCATGACTGCGGAAAAAGAATGGATATAATCTTTGCTGTAACCCTTTCTCTCTTTTCCGTCGGGATGAACTCCCCCGAAGGAAAGCAAATCGAAGAAGGATTGCAAATGTTCAGAGGTTACATTTTTCAGTTTCCGTTCTGCCAATGGGTGTTTCTTGATATTTCGGATTGTTCCGAGGTAATTCTCCACCGTACCATTGCTGAGCGTACCTGTTTTTAATTCCTCCTCTGCCCACACATCCAAAAGCTGTCCGACTGTGAGATTTTCCGCTTTGGCAACAAATTTCTTTTTCTCATAATCATCCATTGCCTGACGGAGCAGCTTTTCAGTTTCACTTTTGCTTTCTGTTCCAACGCATTCTTTCTGAACAAGATTGCCGCTTGCGTCCTCTACATAGAAGCGGTAGTACCATTTCTTTCCTTTTTTTCTTACAGATCCTTTTG
>OHDV01000774.1_pt1 | contig 12039 bp, 10 predicted proteins | sample 1567041 | NCBI WGS metagenome assembly OHDV01 (sample SAMEA3879517, study PRJEB24766) | human gut metagenome | biome: human-associated habitat; feature: feces | place: USA | collected 1985/1987
TATCCACTGGACTGACATTAGACAATTCCTGTAATTATTTTACTATCCAGCATTTAAATGGAACGCACGAATTTACCACAAATGAATTTTGTGAATATGATGAGCAGAATTTATCCTGCGAATCTACTGTCAAAGGTATTTTTACAATGTTGAATGTGTACATAGAACAATTAAAAAAACTGACAGCTAAAAATCATGGATAATCCGAAAGTATCAATCATTGTACCGATTTATAGAGTAGAGGAATATATTGAGCGGTGCGCTGAATCGTTGTTCGCCCAAACGTTTGATGACATTGAATACATCTTTGTGGATGATTGTTCTCCAGACAAGTCGGTGGAGATCTTGCAGAGAACTCTGGAAAAATATCCGCATCGAAAGAGGCTGACACGAATTGAGAGGTTGTCGTCGAACAGCGGGCAGGCCGCTGTTCGACGACAAGGGATTCAATTGGCCTCTGGTGATTACACGGTTCATTGCGATAGCGATGACTGGATGGATGTGCATGCCATAAAGGAACTATATACTTTTGCCCTATCCGGCCATTACGATATGGTCTTTTATGATTTCTATCGTAGTGATGGTGTTTCTACATATGCTTCCGCCCCGCGCAAGGTTTCTACCAATAATAAAGACTTCCTGATGTCATCATTGCTTTGCGGGCGGTTGATGGGGAGCTTGTGTGGTGCTTTGATCAAACGTAGTCTTTACGATGGGATAACATTTCCAAGGCAAAATATGAACGAGGATCTGGCGACGATAATCCAATTGGTTTGGAATAGCCGGAATGTAGGATACTTGATGAAACCATTTTATTACTATTTTTTTAATCCTGCGTCAATTACAAGTTATGGCAGTGCTGAGATCCAGATTAATAAACTCAATCAGCGTAAGGAGAATCTTGATCTGATTTTCACCTTTCTTCGCTCCAAAGGTATTTATGAAAAGTATACAGACGAGATAAATGCGCTGAAAGTTGGTTCAAGAATGTATCTTGATAGATATATGCTGATGCCACGAATCCGTCGGATTTGGCACAATACATATCCGGAAATCAACAGTATTACAGTCATTCGTCACAGCAGGATGCGTACTCTCAGTAAAATCGAGTATTTCGGTTCTTTGCTTGGTGTATATCCCATATTCAAATACATTAAAAATATATGGAAAGACTTAAGGAAATAGATATTATCAGGACGTTCGTAATCATTCTGCTCGTGCTCTATCATGCTCTTGCGCCCTATTGCGGTGGTTGGGATATGCCTTCCTACGCCCAACCCAATGAAGGATTTTACTGGGGAGGAAAACTGGCATACAGTGGGATGCTGGAGACTTTTGTCCTGATTTCCGGGTATGTATTCGCCTTTTCGCTCCAAAAGAAAGTCATTTCTTTCCGATTATTACTAGCCGGTAAGCTGAAACGGCTGTTTGTACCGTGTATGTGTTGGGGCATTATCATGACATTGATATTCTTTGGTCCGTCAAAACTTCTTAATCTGGAACATTTTTGGAAAATTATTGGGGGATACGGACATCTTTGGTTTCTTCCGATGCTCTTTTGGTGCTTTTTAATGGAATATGGCATACAGCACTGTCTCAAGGGACGTAACTTGATGTTAGTACTCATGATTATTGCTATTCTGCCTTGGCCGGGAATTCCGTTCCGTTTTAATCAATCGCTTTATTATCTGCTTTTTTTCCATCTTGGTGGAATTTTCTTTAGAAATCGTGAGCGGCTGAGAACTGTCAATTGGTCAACAATATGCATTTTATCGGCTGTTTATATGGGGTTATTCATTGCGGTAACATTGGTTTTGGGAATGGACGGGATGCGTCCGGAACTGGCATCGGACTTGAAAGTAAAAGTTTTAATCCTGTTTGTCCACCATACTCTTAAAATGGTAAGCTATGGATTAGTCACAATTATCTATGTCGCTGTATTTATAAAACTGGAAGACAGATGCAATGGAAAACTATACACTGTATGCCGAAGTATCGCAATGAATTCGATGGGAATATATGTGATGCAAGAAATAGTTCTGAGACTTATCTATTATAGAATGGGGGGGGTATTTTTGTATACCAAAGAGTTAACTCCGTTGGTCGCCTTCGTGGGCACTTTCATCGTCTGCTATGTATCAAGTGTGATTATAGCCGGATGCAAATACACCAAACTTCTGTGTTAGTATGAATGTGTCCTATTTTATTTACCTAATAAATTACAACGATGAAATATCATTACGAGGCAGTTCCGGTACTGTTCAATATACTTCTGTTTTTTCTTATGCTGTATCCGTTTCCGAATGTGTATAGATATGGCTGTGAATTTAGAAAACGATATACAGACATCTTGGATTATGCAGTATACGGTGTCCTGCTGATACTGTTTTGCACTTTCGGCTATGCGGACAACGATTTCTATCACTACGAGGGGCTTTTCAAACGTATCTGTTCAACCGGATTAAACGTGCATCTTGAACCCGTTTACTATTGGTTGATACGGAATGTCACTTCAAACTATCTGGTATGGCGGTTTATAGTGTGGAGCGGAACGGTGATTTTGTCGTTATGGACAATAAAACGGCTCAAACTTGATGTGAGGATAGGATTGCTGATATTTGTGCTGTTTTATATCAACATTATTTCAGTAATGCGCGGAAATTTGGGAATTGCCATACTGTTTTTTGGCTTTTCATTCATTATCAGGCCCTCTCATAATAGGTTATTGTCATTCCTATTCGGTTGTTTGTTGATTTTCTGTTCATTCTTCTTTCACAAAAGTATGTTGTTTTCGATTGCTGCACTTTCGGTAACACCTTTTTATCTGAATAGGAAAACGGTAAAAATCAGTCTTGTCATATTCCCTTTCCTGACCGTTGTGACTACTTTACTGCTGGATTATATTATTATGAACGGACTCATCGGTTTTGATATAGCAGACATGAATATAGGGAGCTCGATGACGGGATATGCGAGCGGCACAATGCGGCAGTCGAATATTTTTGGTAAACTGAACCAAATGATAACCTATATGCCGGTATACGCATCTTTGGCTCTTATGACTAAGAAGATAGTTTTTGAAGAAATTGATGTTCCACGGTATATAAAGGCATTGTTCATCTATTGGTATGCAATAACTTATGTTGCCAGTCTGTTTTTCTTCCAAGAAACTTCGGTATGGCTCTTTATACGTTTCATAATGATGAGCTATTTTCCTCTTTGTATTGTTGTGGGGTATTATTATTCTAATTTCAAGATGACACGCGAGAAAAGAATCTTGATGCTTTTGGCAATCCTTCCTATCTGTTATAAACTTTTCTATGCCTTCTATAAGAGGTTGGTATGGGAAGGGTACGTCTTTTTCTGACATGTTTCGTTAGTTTACACGTATTAGGATCACAATAAAAAAATTAAAAAACAATCTGAATGAAAATCTTAGAAATAATTCCTCAACTTAGCAGTGGCGGCGGAGAGCGGTTTGTGGTTGACTTGTGCAATGAGTTGTCGAAAGAACATGATGTGACATTGATGGTTTTGCACTCACTTGACAAGGTGGATTTCTATTTGAAAGAGGTATCGAATAATGTAAGGGTGGTATCGATGAACAAACGGATGGGACTTGACATCGGTTTGTTATTTAGAGTATATAGATATATCCGTAGAGAAAAGCCTGATGTGGTGCACACGCATTTGCGTGCTATTATGTATATTGCTTTCGCAATCATGCGAAAGAATGGCGTTATGCACTGTCATACAGTGCATAACGCTGCTGATAAAGAAGCCGGAGGCTCCTTTATCAGCAGCGGAATGCGGAAGTTCTGTTTTCATCATGGGTGGATTACACCCATTACCATTTCCGCCGAATCACTACATAGCTTCCGAAAATATTATGGAATGGATGCTCCTATGATTTTCAATGGGCGCAATGTGGATGCTGGTATGCTTGTTTCAGACGAGGTCAAGGAACAATTTAAACAGTATAGACATACAAATAAGACGCGAGTACTGATAAGTCTCGCACGTATTGACCCTGTGAAACGGCAAACTCTCTTGGCACGTGTGGTAATGCGGTTAAAACGGGAAGGATACGACCTCACTGTATTGTTTATCGGAGGTGAACGTGATGCACAGATGACCGCGGAATTGCGTTCGTACAACGATGAAGCAATACAATTACTTGGAGAACTGCACAATCCGCTTGAATACCTTAAAATGGGAGATGCTTATGCACTTTGTTCCTCGTATGAGGGGATGCCTATTTCGTTGATAGAGGCTATTGGTGTTGGCTGTATACCGGTATGCACACCTGTGGGCGGTATAGTAGATGTGGTACACAACGGTGAAAACGGTTTTCTGAGTGACGGTATCGGTGAAGAATCTTATTACAAAACGGTAAAGAGATTTCTATCCCTCACCGATGTACAGCTTAAAGACATGAAGCAAAAAGCTCTTGCCACTTATGGTCCATTCAGTATGTACGAATGTGCTCGCAACTACGTAAGACTTTTCGAGAAAGGAATAAAGAAATGAAACGGAAAAAATTACTCGTTGTAGGCTCAATTCCCGATGAGAGCAACTTATTGAATTATGGAGGTGCGACGGTGTTGATGAAAAACTATCTTGACTATCTTGCCTCTCAGTCTGAATATGAATATAGGTTTGTACAAAATAATCGGTATTCAAATCTTCGCACTCGCCAGCGTAGTATGTGGCGCAATTATTCATACTTTTTTCCGGCATTTTTGTGGAGACTGTTTGGGTGCGATATTGTAATGTTCAATTTTTCTGATCATGGTACAATTTATTATTTCCCATTATTGAGCAAAATAGCTCGTTTGGCACACAAAAAAGTCGTACTACGTAAATTCGGAGGTTCATTTGAGTTCTACATAAAGAAAATTGGTCAAACCCAATTACAACGGGCACTTGATGCTATCAGACAAACAGACTTGATATTCTTTGAAACCCAACAGGGTATTACGCACCTACAACAGTTAATAGGAAAAAGTGACAATATACATTGGTTCCCTAATGTGCGTAAAGCTTCAACAATACGAAAGAACTCCTCAGACTTTCGTGGCAGATGTGTTTTCATGTCGCATATCAACAAAGAAAAAGGGATAGAAGATCTTATAGCGGTATCCAAACTTTTACCTTCGAATTATACCCTTGATATATATGGTGAGATAAAAGAGGATAAATATCGCAATATCAACTTCAACGAAAGCGGAATAACATACCATGGGGTTGTCTCTTCCGAACAGGTTTTAAAAACTTTAGTAGAATATGATTTACTGCTATTACCTTCTTATCGCGAGGGCTACCCGGGCATTATCATCGAAGCTATGTCTGTAGGCATTCCTTGCGTATCAACCTATGCAGGTGGAATACCTGAAATCGTAGAAGACGGTTACAATGGTCGTTTAGTAATTCCCGGTGATGTAGATGCGATAAAACAAGCTATCTTATCGATTAACGCAACAAACTATTCTCAATATTCAGAGAATGCCTTGAAGAAATTTGAAGAAGAGTTTGAATCTGATAAGACGAATAAACGCATACTTGAAATTATAATGCACTAAATCAAATGGCTAATAATATTCTTATTGTCAATACAATTAAACATCTTCGGTTAAAACAAATCTATTATCAATTATATTATAGACTATTTTCTCATAAGTTGATGGAATATAATGTTCCCCGGCAATCTTCATTGCGGATGGTCTCAGTTATCGCAAAGTGGTATTGTTACAATGTACCCAAGACATTTACATTCCTAAATCTTATAGGGGATTTTAAGTCATGGAATGATGTTAGTCATGGGATGCTTTGGGCATACAATCTGAATTATATGGATTGGTTGTTGCAACCTGACATGACTTTTGAACAAGGTTCAGAATGGGTTGAACGGTTTATAACTGATTTGCCAACAAACAGGATCGGTCTTGATCCTTATCCTATCGCACTGCGAAGCATCAACTGGATCAAGTTTATCGGCAGATATCATAAAAAAGTGGAGAGCAATCGGTTGCAACGGTGGAACGATTCCCTTTATGCGCAATGTAAATTGCTCGAACGGAAACTGGAATACCAACTGCTTGGCAACCATCTTTTAGAAGATGCTTACGCTTTGTTTATCGCTTCAATTTATTTTTCCGATAAAAAAATGTATGACAAGGCATCCTGTCTGTTGTATAAAGAGCTTGATGAACAGATTTTGCCTGATGGCTCACATTACGAGCAATCACCGATGTATCACTGCATTTTGCTCGATAGGTTATTGGATTGCTATAATGCCTCGATTAATAGAGGTCATGAGAAAATGTGTGAGCTTTTGAAACTGTATGTGGTAAGGATGTTGGGGCATTTGGAGAGCATCGTGTGGAAAGACGATACGATTCCCTTACTTAATGATTCGGCATATGGGATAGCACCGACAGTTTCCGAATTGAGAGCATACGCCAAAAGATTGAAGTTGGAATGGACCCCTTTGCCTATGAAAGAATGTGGCTATAGGAAGCTTTGTTCAACACATTTGGAGGCAGTTGTGGATGTGGGTAATATTACTGCGACCTATCAGCCGGGGCATAGTCATGCCGATACGTTTAATTATGAATTGCGAATTGATTGCAGACCGTTTGTTGTTGATACTGGTATTTCTACCTACAACAAGACTGCAAGAAGGCAGTACGAACGAAGTACGTCAGCTCATAACACCGTAACTGTCGGCAACAAGGATTCTAGCGAGGTGTGGGGAGGTTTCCGTATGGGTAAAAGAGCTAAAGTAAGAGTACTATCCGATACCGAAAATGAAATTATGGCAGAGCACGATGGCTTTAAAGGATGTATACATCAACGGAAATTCACTATTAACGATGATGTGTTTACAATAAATGATAAGATTGTCGGCAATAATATGACAGAATGTATCAGCTATATTCATTTCGCACCCGATATTGAGGTCCTTGCCATATCGTCAACTGAAATAAGAACCAACAGGGCTAATATCGCTGTATCTGGTGCAAATTCCATAGAAATTATAAATGATTTTGTATCAGTAGAATACAATCGACTAGAACCTTCTAAGACGATAAAAATAGTATTTTGCAGAAATTTAACGTATCAAATATTTCAGGCATAAAATATGAAGATTTTAATTGTGTCGTTCTACTATTCTCCCGAGCTTGGGGCTGCTCCTTCCCGTATAACCAATATGGCTGAAGGGCTGAAAAGTCAGGGAGCGGAAGTGGATGTGTTAACTTGTTTGCCGAATTACCCTCAAGGACAAATATTCGAGGGTTATAGAGGCCGTTTGTCAAAAAAAGAAAAGATTAATGGCATAAACGTGTATAGATATTGGACTTATGCAACCGTGTCCAAGAATCCTTTTAAGCGAGCGGTAAGTATGATGTCATTTGCGACCATGTTATGGTTGTTTGCTTTTAAGATAAAGAAGATCCAGGGTTACGATAGGGTGATCATCCAAAGCCCTCCACTACCAGTGGCTGGTTCGGCCATCACGCTTTTCAAAAAAATATTCGGGCGCAAGACTCTTGTGAACATATCCGATTTATGGCCACTTTCTGCTGTTGAGCTTGGAGCAATGCGTGAAGGTGGGAAGATATATGATATTTTCGCGTGGATTGAACGTTATATTTATCGCAATGCAGACGGTATTTTCGGTCAGTCTGAAGAGATAATCCGGCATGTGAATCAATTTCCTTCGACAAAAAACAAGTTTGTATACCGTAATTTGCAGCAATATGCGGTTGCTGCTCAACCCAAAAGGAAGCACACGCCCTTTCGCATTGTATATGCCGGACTATTAGGTGTGGCACAAGATATATATTCAATTATCGAGAATATTCCGTTTCAGTCTATTGGCGCTGAGTTCCACTTGTATGGTGGTGGAAATCAGACAGAAAAGATAAAAGAATATATAAATAAACATCCCGGTTGTTTCGTGTATTATCATGGATATGTAAAGAAAGAACAAATCGCCGAAGAGTTGTCAAGATACGATGCGTCAATTGTTCCACTTACCGTAGCAATCAAAGGAGCAGTGCCATCCAAAATATATGATCTCATACCTATTGGCATACCTATACTGTTTTGTGGAGGTGGAGAAGGGGCTGAGATCGTATCGAAATATTATTTTGGAATGGTTTCAAAGCCACATGATTTCAAACAATTACACAATAATATTATTGAGTTGATTAACCTTCCTGACGAAGAATACAGCACAATATCGAAGAACTGCCTGGATATGGCAAAAAATGAATTCGATTTTAACAAACAGATATATCGCTGTTACGATTTTATAAAATCAATCTGATGTAAAAATATAATTCAATGAAGAAAGTAATGTTGGTCTTCGGCACCCGTCCGGAGGCAATCAAGATGGCTCCGCTGGTGAAAGAATTCCAGAAACAGCCAGAACGGGTGGAAACTGTAGTATGTGTTACCGGACAACACCGGGAAATGCTGGACCAGGTATTGGATATATTCGATATTTGTCCAGATTATGACTTGAACATTATGAAGCAGGGACAAGACTTATATGACGTGACGTCCCGTGTATTGACAGGTATGCGTGATGTACTGAAAGAGGCAAGGCCGGATGTAGTGCTGGTGCACGGTGACACGACCACTTCTACTGCCGCTGCTCTGTCGGCCTTCTACCAACAGATTCCGGTAGCACACATAGAGGCAGGATTACGTACACATAACATCTATAGCCCATGGCCGGAGGAGATGAATCGACTTTTGACCGGACGACTGGCGACCTACCATTTCTCGCCTACGCCACTGAGTCGTAGCAATCTGATGCGGGAAGGTATTGACGATCGGAATGTCATCGTGACCGGGAATACGGTAATTGATGCGCTTTATTGGGTAGTGGATAAAATTAAGAGCGACAAGGCGTTGGATTGTGAATTGGTAGGGATACTGGCAAAAGCCGGATATGACGTGAGCCGTTTGAATGGTGGTAAGAAGCTGGTGCTGATTACGGGACATCGTCGTGAAAACTTCGGTGACGGATTCATCCATATGTGTACTGCTATCAAAGACTTGACAAAAAAATACCCGGAGGTGGACTTCGTTTATCCGATGCACTTGAATCCAAATGTGCGCAAACCGATACATGACGTATTTGGAGAGGAATTATCCGATTTTGGGAACATGTTCTTCATTGAACCTTTAGAATATCTGAGTTTTGTCTATTTAATGGAAAAATCCACTATAGTATTAACCGATAGCGGTGGCATACAAGAGGAAGCTCCAGGACTGGGTAAGCCGGTATTGGTGATGCGCGACACAACGGAACGTCCGGAAGCATTGGATGCAGGAACGGTAAAACTGGTAGGTACGGATTATAACAGAATAGTAAATGAAGTATCTGTTTTGATTGACGATAAAGTCGCCTATGAAAAAATGAGCAAGGCAGTGAACCCTTATGGAGACGGGCTTGCTTGTGGACGTATTGTGAACGCATTGCTGTACAGAATATAAAAAGATGTGAGATTAAACCTGAAAATCAGACTATTAATATTTTTTAAGGTGATGATGATTCTGCTTTATAAGCGGAAAACGAGGAAGATGCAGATTCGTCCGGTTTCTAATTTCAAACGGGTGTATAACATTCAAGGATTACTATATGTTGTCACCACTAACTTCGGAAGAGAACGGGCATGAGAGGCATTTTGACCGCAACCGTCTGCAATATGATTCTGGATTTTAGTGTGAAGAAAAGGGGAATGGTAAATGAAAAAATTCCTGCGTATGGGTGTTCCTTTTGGGAACTTTTATTGTTTGGACTTTCTCCTATTTCTGGGTATAGCATATACTAGTATGAGTGAATTTATCCATATTTCCAGTGCGGATATAAATAATGCTGGGAAAATACTCAGATTGGTGAGCGTTTTTAAGAAAAAATCACCCTACCCAAATTTTGATTATAAGGGAAACTCCTCTATATAAATCAGCTGTAAAAGTAACAAGGATGCCTACTGTTGTTGTCCGTTTTGAACCTAATAAGAAAAATCCCGAGCGTGGTACAATTTATTACCGTATCTACAAAGGGCACAACCGGCGTATGGAGTTTTCTTCCCGTCTTCACTTGTCAGCTTCTTCCTGGGATGAAACAGCAAGGACAATCCGGGATGATTATCCTGAGTCCTGTCGTTTCCGTGTCCAAATTGAGGCGGATCTTCGGCTTTTGAACCGGATTATAACAGAAGATATTACCGGTCGACTGACAATGGGTGATATGATAGCCCTCTTTAAACAGCAAAGGACAATAATCAAATGAACTTTTTGACTTGTAAGTAAATAGGATGGTATCGTCTTTAACAGATTGCTATCTCCGTCTAGGCTTCCAGGTAACAGAATCCGAAGAGGGACTACGGATAGGCTTCAAGCCGGGAATGGTACATGCCATCGTGAAGGAGGTCCGAAACGAACGTCCTTTGACTCGCTCGGATGCTGAATTGTTCTACGAGAAGTTCTCTACACTAAGTAAAGGGCATCGAAATCTATATTTCAGGATCGTGGCACACGGCGGATTCCTGCCGGAAGCATTGGACTTTGAACTGCATGGGCTGACCGTTTCGGATGAAAGCTATATTGAAAGCCTCTTGTCCGGAAGACATGTGGAGCTTTATCCGCATAACGAAGCGGCTTACAGGGCGATCATGCGGGGATTCAAACAACACCGTATCGGTGCGGTCGTGCAGGCTACCGGAACAGGGAAATCCTATTTGCTGGCACGCTATATCGCAGATCATGCAAAGGAAAAGATATTGGTCTTTGCTCCGAACATCACGATTCTGGATGAGATCCGGAAAGCCGTCGGATTTTCTATTCCGCAAGTGACGTACCGGACATTCCAGTCACTGATCCGTAACCGGGAGGACAATGGGTTGTTACGGGCAGATCATATTCTTATTGATGAATTCCACCATTTCGGGGCGGAAATTTGGGGAAGTGCCTTGCAGGAAGTGATAGAAAATAATCCCTGTGCCTATGTCCTGGGAACGTCGGCAACGCCGATCCGTCCGGAGGGAATGATCGATACGGTGGATCTTTATTTCGAAGGAAATTTGTTTTATGAGCTTACCTTGCCGCAGGCTTGGTATTACAATATTTTACCGGTTCCGGTTCTGGTACAGAGTGTTTACGGGCTGGACAACGAACTGGACCGGCTGCAAAGAAAGCTGGAACGCAGCGGTTGTTCAAAAGGACGAAAAGAAAAGGTACAGAAGAAACTGGATCTGGCACGTGTGGATTTCAAAGAGGCTTTGGGGGCACCGGAAGTCATCCGGAAGTTCCTGCCGACAAGCGTACGCAAGCTGCTGGTATTCTGTCGCGATCTCACCGATTTGAAGCAGATGGTGCCAGAAGTATGCGGATGGCTCACGCGAGCGGGACGTGCCATTACTCCGTTCGAGATCCATCATGCCCAAGGTGAACGGCAGAACGGCCGGATACTGGATGCTTTCCGAGAAGAATCAGACCGGCTGCACGTATTGTTTTCCGTCAACATGCTGATAGAAGGACTGCATGTGGAAGGTGTGGATGCTGTCTTATTCCTTAGACGGACAGAATCATATATCGTTACCTTGCAGCAATTGGGCCGTTGTCTAAATGCCGAGGCTGGAAAACGGCCGGTCGTCTTGGATTTTGTCAACAATCTTTCAGGAAAATCGGTTTATGATGTGATGGCTCCCCACTTGGAGCGTCTATCTCTCCTTCCGTCACCCAAAGGATTCGAAGGAAACACCTCTTTTTTGACGACGGGTTTCCTATCAGACATACGGCTGCGCATAGAAGAGATATTGGCAGAACTGGAGCCCTGGCAGATTATGTATGAGAGGCTGATTGAATTCCGTCGGGAAGAAAACGACTGGCCATCAATTACGGAAGGGAAACTCGGTTTGTGGTGCAACACCCAACGCATTGCCTATAAACGGGGAAAATTGCAGGAGGAACGCCGCCGTCAGCTAGAATTGATCGGCTTCGAATGGAACCAGCTCGACT
>OHDV01000785.1_pt1 | contig 11874 bp, 5 predicted proteins | sample 1567041 | NCBI WGS metagenome assembly OHDV01 (sample SAMEA3879517, study PRJEB24766) | human gut metagenome | biome: human-associated habitat; feature: feces | place: USA | collected 1985/1987
TATCCTGTAAGAATCAGCGTAAGTGCTCCGTCCCCGGTCACATTACAAGCTGTTCCAAAACTATCCTGAAGTGCGAAAATTGTAAGCATCAGTGCTGTTCCCGCATCATCAAACAGAAGGACTCCTGTGATAAGTCCAAGGGATGCCATAACTGTTCCTCCCGGAACTCCCGGTGCACCGATTGCAAATACTCCAAGAAGCATACAAAACAGAAGCATTGTTGGAATTGACGGAAGTTTTCCATACAGAATCTGTGAGATTGTCATACAAAAGAACACTTCTGTGAGTACAGATCCACACAGATGGATATTAGCAAATAACGGAATTCCAAACTGTACCATATCTTTTCTTAATGGTTTCGCCTTTCCTGCACACTGCAGAGCAACTCCAAGTGTTGCTGCGGAAGACATTGTTCCAACGGCTGTCAGATATGCCGGTCCGTAATGCTTCACAACCTCCAGTGGATTCTTTCCTGAATAAGCACCGGCGATTGTATAAAGAAGTGCCATCCAGATATAATGTCCGATCATAACAATAATGATAACCTTAAGGAATACCGGAAGCTGTTTTGTGATGGATCCTTCATATGCCAGAGAACAAAATGTGAATCCAATAAATAACGGAAGGATTGGAATCAAAATCCTTGACACGATGGAAAGCACGATCTTCTGGAATTCTTCCAACATTCCTGTGATTAATTTTGCCTTATTCCATGCCGCTGCAAGTCCGATCATAATAGAAAATACAAGTGCACTCATAACCGGCATGATCTGTGGGATAGAAAGTTCAAACATCATCTCCGGCAGTTCTTTCAGTCCATCTACATCTGTCACAATAGAAAGATGCGGGATCAGCGCATATCCTGCTGCCGTAGAGAATAATGCAGCCCCAACAGAAGATACATATGCAATACATACTGCAAGCAGAAGTAATCTCGATGCATTATTTCCCATCTTTGTAATGGACGGTGCGATAAATCCAATGATGATCAGCGGAACGCAGAATGAAATAATCTGTCCCAGAACATATTTCAAAGTTACAACAATGTTCAGAATTGCATTTGTCAAACCTGTCCCATCATTTGCATTAAGAGCAAGTCCGGCAAGAATTCCGATCACAACACCTACCAGAAGTTTAAATGGCAGGCTTTTGAAAAAACTAGATTTTTTCATAGGAAGAATCCTCCAATACTATTTTTCGGTCCTAATTCACAGATGTCTGTAATCCCCAACCTTTCTCAGACCTGTTTAGTCGGTATGCAATATTATAATACACGAAGGATAAATCTACAACTGTCTGTTTTTGCCACTTTTTATCTTCTCATCACATCGTCCGCTTACGAACTCACCTTTATTCTTTACTTTTTTATAATTCATGATAAAATATTTCTAATACGAAACACAATGGCTACATAAACAATAGGATATATGGAGGAAGTTATGGACGATAACAATTATATGAACAATGACAACCGGTCGTCAGGCACACCGGACAATACAGGTGTATTCGGTCAGTCTTCAGGAACAGCAAATGGCTCAGACGCATACAGTCAGCCGACAGACACATATAATCAGTCTGTATCCCAGCAGGAAAGTGGGAATGCATATGGACAGTCATCAGACCAGACAGGCAGCACAGACGGATATGTCAATAATCCGGGCAGTGCATATGGTTATGCAAATCAGGGTACATACAATCAGAATCCAAATGCCCAGGGTGCATACAATCAGAATCCAAATGCCCAGGGTACATACAACCAGAACACATATGCTCAGGGCTCATTTAATCAGTCAGCTTACGGACAGACGCAGTATGGCCAGCAGCCAAACGGACAGGGTGGCTACAATCAGACCGCATACGGACAGACAGTATACAATCAGCCACAGTATGGAGCTAATCCATACAACCAGCCGCCAAAGAACAGCAATGGCTTTGGTATAGCTTCTCTGGTACTTGGAATCGCATCTATTGTACTGTTTTGTACATGCATCAATTATGTGACAGCTCTGCTTGCTATCATTTTTGGTATTATACATATCATAAAGGGCAACAACAAGGTGTTTGGTATAGTTGGTATAGCAACAGCAGCTATCTCAGTTATAGTCAGCATCATATTCTGGGTTGTGGCAGGCTCAAACGTAAGCACAGATTTTGAAAAGGAGTTCATGAAGGGCTTTGATGAGGGCTATGAGTATTATAATGATGACGATTCCTATGAGGATTACGATTATGATTATGATTCTTTTGATTATGACGATTTTGATTATCAGAATTTTGAGTATGATGGCATTTATTAGAGTTAATTATTATCAAATTATTACAGAATCAATTACATCTTGACAACAGTGGCTTTTCAGTTATATACTAAAACACAGTTAGTAAAAGGCAGTGACGAAGACAGTAGAGATGGCAGGAAAGTCAAAGAGAGCCGGGGCAGGTGAGAGCCGGTATGAGTAGAGCCGTTTTGAAAATCACTTCTGAGCCGCAGGCTAAAATCGCCATACAGCGTTGCGAGAGTAGGTTCTGACGTATTCCCTACGTTACAGGGGCGGGTATGCAAGGGTATTTCCCTTAAGTACATTGTAATAGGTGGTATAGACGTATCAGGCACGCGTTCCTAATTACAGGAATGTGTGCCTTTTTTTGTGAATATTCCATAAACCGAAAATTCTAGTGGAGTAAGCCACAAGGAAGCCTCGTAAGAGTCGAATTTGAGGTGCAAGTTGGGATGTTCACGAACAATATAGAATAAGGAGAGATAGTCATGTACAACAAAGTTGACACCAATATGAACTTCGTTGAACGCGAGAAGAAGACAGAGCAGTTCTGGAGAGAGAACAATATCTTCAGAAAATCTATGGAAAACAGAAAAGAAGGAGAGACATACACATTCTATGATGGACCTCCTACAGCAAACGGAAAGCCTCACATCGGACATGTTGAGACACGTACCATAAAGGATATGATTCCAAGATTCCAGACCATGAAGGGCAAATATGTGCCACGTAAAGCAGGCTGGGATACACACGGACTTCCTGTTGAGATCGAGGTGGAGAAGCTTCTCGGCCTTGACGGCAAGGATCAGATTGAGAACTACGGACTTGAGCCATTCATCAAGAAGTGTAAAGAGTCTGTATGGAAATACAAGGGTATGTGGGAGGATTTCTCCAACACAGTAGGTTTCTGGGCTGATATGGACAATCCATACGTCACATATGACGACAATTTCATTGAGTCAGAGTGGTGGGCTCTCAAGGAAATCTGGAATAAGGGACTTCTTTACAAGGGCTTCAAGATTGTTCCTTACTGTCCTCGTTGTGGAACACCGCTTTCCGCACAGGAGGTGGCACAGGGCTACAAGACAGTTAAAGAAAAATCAGCAGTAGTACGTTTTAAGGTAGTAGGAGAGGATGCATATTTCCTCGCATGGACCACAACTCCATGGACACTTCCAAGCAACGTGGCACTCTGTGTGAACCCTAATGACACATATGTAAAGGTAAAGGCTGTTGATGGCTACACATATTATATGGCAGAGGCACTTGCAGACAAGGTGCTCTCACAGCTTCTTTCAAAAGAGGACGCAGAAGCAGGCAAGAAGGCATATGAGGTGCTTGAGACATACAAAGGAAAGGATCTTGAGTACAAGGAGTATGAGCCGCTTTATGACTGCGCTAAGCAGGTTGCCGATAAGCAAGGCAAGAAGGGCTTTTTCGTGACATGTGACACATATGTTACTATGTCAGACGGTACAGGAATCGTTCATATCGCTCCTGCATTTGGTGAGGATGATGCCAATGTCGGAAGAAATTATGACCTTCCATTTGTACAGTTTGTAAACGACAAGGGAGAGCTTACAGCAGAGACTCCGTTTGCCGGTATGTGGGTAAAGGATGCAGATCCTGAGGTATTAAAGGACTTAAGCGGCAGAAAGCAGCTTTTCGATGCTCCGAAATTTGAGCATGAGTATCCACACTGCTGGAGATGTGACAAGCCTCTTATCTACTATGCAAGAGAGTCATGGTACATCAAGGAGACAGCAGTAAAGGATGATCTTATCAGAAACAACAATACAGTAAACTGGATTCCTGAGTCTATCGGTTCAGGACGTTTCGGAAACTGGCTTGAGAATATACAGGATTGGGCTATCTCACGTAACCGTTACTGGGGCACACCACTCAATATCTGGGAGTGTGAATGCGGACACAGAGAGTGTATCGGAAGCCGTGCAGAGCTCGCCGAAAAAGCAGGAGATCCAAAGGCAGCAGAGGTAGAGCTTCACAGACCATACATCGACGCTGTGACAATCAAGTGTCCTGAGTGTGGCAAGGATATGCACCGTGTACCAGAGGTACTTGACTGTTGGTTTGATTCAGGAGCCATGCCATTTGCACAGCACCACTATCCATTCGAGAACAAGGAAGTATTTGAGAAGCAGTTCCCGGCCAAGTTTATCTCAGAGGCAGTTGACCAGACACGTGGATGGTTCCATTCACTCATGGCTGAGTCTACACTCCTTTTCAACAAGGCTCCTTATGAGAATGTCATCGTGCTTGGACACGTACAGGATGAGAACGGACAGAAGATGTCCAAGTCAAAGGGCAACGCGGTAGATCCGTTTGATGCACTTGAGACATACGGTGCAGATGCCATCAGATGGTATTTCTACACAGCATCAGCTCCATGGATTCCAAAGAAGTTTTCAGGAAAGCTCGTGCTTGAGGGACAGCGTAAGTTTATGGGAACACTCTGGAACACATACGCATTCTTCGTGCTTTATGCAAATATCGACAATTTTGATGCTACAAAATACAGCCTTGAGTATGATAAGCTTGCAGTAATGGACAAGTGGATTCTTTCAAAGCTCAACTCAGCAGTGGCAGGCGTGGATGAGTGCCTGTCAAACTACAAGATTCCGGAGGCGGCAAAGTACCTTCAGGAGTTCGTAGACGACTTAAGTAACTGGTATGTACGCCGCAGCCGTGAGCGTTTCTGGGCAAAGGGCATGGAGCAGGACAAGATAAACGCATACATGACACTTTATACAGCACTTGTCACCATATCAAAGGCGGCAGCACCTATGATTCCTTTCATGACAGAGGATATCTACAGAAATCTTGTCTGCTCTATCGACAAGAGCGCACCGGAGTCAATTCATCTGTGCGACTATCCTGTAGTTGATGAGAAGCTGATTGACAAAAAGCTCGAAGCTGATATGGATGAGGTACTAAAGGTTGTAGTACTCGGACGTGCATGCCGTAACGAGGCAAATATCAAAAACCGTCAGCCAATCGGAAAAATGTTTGTAAAGGCTCCGGAAAAACTGGATGAATTTTATGTGGATATCATCGCAGACGAGCTCAATGTAAAAGAGGTTGAGTTCACTGATGATGTATCACACTACACCACCTACAAATTCAAGCCACAGCTTAGAACAGTGGGTCCTAAGTATGGTAAATACCTTGGCCAGATTAAGGCAGTTTTAGCTGAGCTTGATGGTCATAAGGCCATGGAGGAGCTTAACAGCACCGGCTCTCTCAAGCTTGACAGCATTAGCGATGAAGTTGTATTATCTAAAGAGGATTTACTTATCGAGATGACTCAGATGGAGGGCTATGTGACACAGTCTGACAACAATATAACCGTTGTTCTTGACACCAACCTCACTCCTGAGCTTATCGAGGAAGGTTTCGTAAGAGAAATCATCAGTAAGATCCAGACAATGCGTAAGGACGCAGGCTTTGAGGTTATGGACCACATCGCTGTGACATACGAGGCAGATGAGAAGCTTTCAAATGTATTTGAAAAGTTTGGTGATGAAATCAAGACCGAGGTTCTTGCCGTATCAATTAAATCAGGCGAACTTAAGGGCTATGAAAAGGATTGGAAGATTAATGGTGAGGCTGTTAAGCTTGCAGTTGAAAAACAATAATCTCTGCACGAGAGGGAGCATTAATTTGCTCCCTTTTAGTGCCATAAGGAGGAATATGATGAGAGATAATACGTTTAGCAAAAAGGTGTTTATTAAGACTGTATCAGACAATTTAAAAAATAAATATCGTAAGACTATAAATGATGCCACACAGCAGGAACTTTATCAGGCTGTATCAGAGGCCGTAAAGGATGTCATCATGGATGAGTGGATTGCCACACAGAGAGTGATGGACAAGGACGATCCAAAGGTTGTTTACTATATGTCCATGGAGTTTTTGATGGGAAGAGCTCTCGGCAACAACCTTATAAACCTCTCAGCATACAAGGAGGTCAAGGAGGCTCTCAATGAGATTGGTGTGGATATCAATGCTATTGAGGACCAGGAGCCTGATCCGGCACTTGGAAACGGTGGACTCGGAAGACTGGCAGCGTGTTTCATGGATTCACTTGCCACACTTGGATATCCTGCATACGGCTGTGGAATCAGATACAGATATGGTATGTTCAAGCAGCAGATTTCAGACGGCTTCCAGATTGAGGTGCCTGACAACTGGCTCAAGGACGGATATCCATTCGAGCTTCGTCGTCCGGAGTACTGCTATGAGGTCAAGTTTGGAGGATATGTGCAGGAGAGCACAGATGAAAACGGAGAGCTTCATTTCGAGCAGAAGGACTATCAGTCGGTGCTTGCAGTGCCTTATGATATGCCTATAGTCGGTTATGACAACAATGTGGTCAATTCTCTCATGATATGGGATGCAGAGCCAAAAAACGGCTTCTCGCTCGAGTCCTTTGACCAGGGTGACTACGACAAGGCAGTGGAGCAGGAAAATCTTGCAAGAAACCTTGTTGAGGTGCTCTATCCAAACGATAACCATGTAAAGGGCAAGGAGCTTCGCTTAAAGCAGCAGTATTTCTTTGTATCAGCAAGCATCCAGCGTGCACTTGCAAGGTTTAAAAAGCATCACAGCGATTTAAAAGATCTTCCGAATAAGGTCGTTTTCCAGATGAACGATACTCACCCTACAGTTGCAGTCGCAGAGCTTATGAGAATCCTTGTGGACGAGGAACATCTGTCATGGGATGATGCATGGGATATCACTACAAGATGTGTAGCCTACACTAACCATACAATCATGGCTGAGGCGCTTGAGAAGTGGCCAATTGAGATATTCCAGAGACTGCTTCCTCGTGTATACCAGATTGTTGACGAGATAAACAGAAGATTTGTGATGCAGATTAATGAGAGATATCCTGGCAATGAGGACAAGGTAAGAAAGATGGCTATCCTCTATGACGGACAGGTCAAGATGGCAAATATGGCTATCGTTGCAGGCTATTCTGTAAACGGTGTTGCAAAGCTTCACACAGAGATACTTAAGAATCAGGAGCTTCATGATTTCTATGAGATGTTCCCTGAGAAGTTCAATAACAAGACAAACGGAATCACACAGCGTAGATTCTTAGCACATGCAAATCCACTCCTTGCAGACTGGGCAACAAAAAAGGTAGGAGCCGGCTGGATTACAGATCTTACAATGCTTTCAAAGCTCAAGGCTTATGCGGACAGCCCTGTTGCACAGCAGGAGTTTGCTGAGATTAAGAGAGCAAACAAGGTGCGTTTAGCAAAGTATATCAAGGAGCACAATGGTATTGATGTAAATCCGGATTCTATCTTTGATGTGCAGGTTAAGAGACTTCACGAGTACAAGAGACAGCTCATGAACATCCTTCATGTGATGTATCTGTACAACAAGATTAAGGAAAATCCGTCTATGGATTTCTATCCTAGAACATTCATTTTTGGAGCAAAGGCAGCAGCAGGCTACAGAAATGCAAAGAAAACAATAAAGCTCATCAACAGTGTGGCTGATGTGATAAATAACGATGCTTCTATTGGCGGCAAGCTCAAGGTAGTATTTATCGAGGATTACAAGGTATCCAATGCCGAGATTATTTTTGCGGCAGCAGATGTCAGCGAGCAGATTTCCACAGCAAGCAAGGAGGCATCCGGAACAGGAAACATGAAGTTTATGCTCAATGGAGCGCTCACTATCGGAACTATGGATGGTGCCAATGTCGAGATGTTCGATGAGGTAGGGGCTGACAACATGTTTATCTTTGGAATGAGCTCTGATGAGGTCATCTCACACGAGAACAGACATGACTACAATCCTGTTGATGTATATAATAACGATGCCGAGCTAAGAAAGGTAGTAAACCAGCTCGTAGACGGCACATATTCACCAAATGACCATGAGCTTTTCAGGGAGCTTTACAACTCACTGCTCAATCCACAGCAGGGACAGGTGGCTGACCGCTACTTTATCCTCGCAGACTTCCGCTCATATGCAAATGCACAGCAGAAGATTAATGATTATTACAAGAACAAGAGCGCATGGAGAAAGAGTGCACTGCTCAATATCGCACATGTAGGAAAGTTCTCTTCAGACAGAACAATCCAGGAATATGTGGACGATATCTGGCATCTTGACAGAATTACCGTAAATATGGCAGGAGTATAGGATTTTGGAAAAAGTTATCGCAAAGTCTGGTATCAGTGGAAGCACGCTTAAGCTTATAGCCATTTTTACCATGCTTATAGACCATATTGCGGCAACGGTTATTCTTCAGATGATAAATAACGGGATAGGTGGACAAACGCTTATTGATATCTACTGGGTCATGCGTTCTATAGGGCGCATGGCCTTTCCTGTTTTCTGCTTCCTGCTTGTGGAGGGCTTCAAATATACACACAGCAGGGAAAAATATGCTGCGAGGATGTTTATATTCGCGCTTATCTCTGAGATACCGTTTGACCTTGCAATAAACAATACAGTGCTCGAATTTAAGAGCAACAATGTGTTTTTTACACTGCTTTTAGGCTTGCTTGCCATCACAGTGCTTGATTGGCTTAAGTCGGTCGATAAAATAGAAAAGGCATCCTCTGCAGTCAAGTGGTTTTTTGTCACACTGATCAGGTGTATAGTAATGGTATCAGTAGTGCTTGTTATGATGATTATTGCAGAGTTTGTGCTTTGCTGTGATTATGGTGCGGCGGGTGTAGGGTGCATTGTCATGATGTACCTGCTTTCTTCAAACCGGGATGTTGCATTTGCCGTGGCAGTCATACTGCTTGGACTTTTCTCAGGTACCATAGAGTTTTTTGCACTGTTTATGCTTATACCGCTTCGCTATTACAATGGAAAAAGAGGCATTTCACTAAAATATGTCTTTTACGCCTTTTACCCGGTGCATCTTTTTGTACTGTATCTGATATGCAGGCTTGCTATGGCTGCTGTTCACACCTAACAGAGTGACAGACAACGATTAAAATGGGGGAATAGATGAAAAAGCTTTTAAAAATCATACCGGCACTTGTGTTTGCTGCCTGTTGCTTTATGTTCGCTGCAAAATGCTTAAAGGCAGGAGGGTTTACAGGTGCTATAGCTGATTTTCCTACAGCTATACACAGGGCAGTAAAGGGGCAAATGCAGACCACAACAGACTATTTAAACGGCGAACAGACAGAGTACGATGAGTCAGTATTTACAGGGGAATATCACTACTACTACGAGAAGCTGTCAGATGATGACAAGCTTATTTACAGGCAGATTTATGCGATGATGCAAAAGCGCATGGATGGAATTTCGTTAAATACTACAGACACTGACAACGTAAGCCGTATACAGCAGTTTGTGCTGCTGGACAATCCACAGTTTTTCTACATAGAAAAGAGTCAGTATACTGTGAGAAACAGCATCATTTTTTCGCCTGTATACAATATGTCTGAGTCTGATATCGACAACGCAATAAGTACGATTTCAGGCTATGTGTCAGCCTGTATGGCAGGTATCGATGAAGGTGCATCGGATTATGACAAGGCTGTGCATTTCTATGAATATGTGATAGAGCATGCCGAGTATGAGGAAAATTCTCCTCACAACCAGGATATGTACTCAGCAGTGCTTGGAAGGACGGTCTGTCAGGGCTATGCGATGATGTTTAAGTATCTGTGTGACCGGGCCGGTATCAGCTCACTTATTGTGACAGGCACCACATCTGATGCAAACCACGCCTGGAATATGGTATATCTGGACGGTGCGTGGTGTGCAGTGGACTGTACCTACGGTGATGGTGATTATCTGGGAAAGGGCATATCATACAGCTGGTTCGGAGTGCCGCTTGATGTGGTAAAGCTTACACGTACATTGGACAATGAGGATATGCTGCCGCAGGAAGCGTCAGTGGAGGATGACTATTATTACAGGAATGGGCTGTATTTTACATCCTACGACCTTAAAACATTACAGGGCATGACAACGTCATCTAACTATATCACGTTCAAGTTTTCGGACAGAGAAACCTATGATACTGCATGTCACAGTCTTTTCGAGAAGGGTGACTACAAATATCTCATACCGACAGCAAGAGGCGGCACTATCACATATATGCAGGAGCCTAATTCGCTTGCAGTGTTTATACACATAGAGTTGGGAAGCTGATAAACTTGTCTCCTTTTATTTTGAGGAGATAGCCGCACACCCCATGAAGGGCGGGGCGATACAAAAATAAAGAAAGAGGAATCCAAATGTCATTTTGTCATCTTCACACCCATACCGAGTACAGCCTGCTCGATGGGTCAAACAAGATAAAAGAATATGTAAAGCGCGTCAAGGAGCTTGGCATGAACTCTGCCGCAATCACAGACCATGGCAATATGTACGGTGTGGTGGAGTTTTACAAGACGGCAAAGGCAAATGATATCAATCCGGTCATAGGCTGCGAGGTATATGTGGCACCAAATTCGCGCTTTGACAGGGAGACAAGCCACGGTGATGACAGGTATTATCATCTGATTCTGCTTGCTGAAAATAATACAGGCTATGCCAATCTCATGAAGATAGTGTCAATAGGGTTCACAGAGGGCTATTATTACAGGCCGAGAGTGGATTTTGAGACGCTTGAGAGATATCACGAGGGGCTTATATGCCTGTCTGCCTGTCTGGCAGGAGAAATCCCCAGATACATCGTCAGAGGCTTTTATGACGAGGCGAAGGAGATTGCAAGGAAGTATCAGGACTGCTTTGGAAAAGACAACTTCTTCCTTGAGCTGCAGGACCATGGCATTGATGACCAGAAGCTTGTGAATCAGCAGCTTCTTAGGATGAGCAAGGAGCTTGAAATAGGGTTAGTGTGTACTAATGATGTGCACTACACCTACGAGTCCGATGCGGAGGCACATGATGTGCTTTTGTGCATCCAGACCGGGAAAAAGGTGTCTGACGAGGACAGGATGCGCTATGATGGCGGACAGTTTTTCGTAAAGAGCGAAGAGCAGATGAGAGCGCTTTTCCCATATGCCATAGAGGCTATTGAGAATACGCAGAAAATTGCCGACAGATGCAATGTGACGCTTGAGTTTGGCAATTACAAGATTCCAAAGTATGAGGTGCCAGAGGGCTATGATAGTGCCGAAGCCTTCCTTACAGAGCTTTGCGAGAAGGGCTTTAGGGAAAAATACATAGGCTGTGGCGAGTACAGTGCTGATGAGCTTAAAAAGATACATGCAGATATGGACTATGAGCTTGGTATCATAAAGACCATGGGCTTTATAGAGTATATCCTTATCGTGTGGGATTATATCAACTGGTGCCGTACGCACGACTGCTGGGTAGGTCCGGGACGAGGCTCAGCGGCGGGAAGCAGGGTGTGCTATTGTACCGGAATCACGGATATTGATCCGGTTAAATACAATCTGCTTTTTGAAAGATTTCTTAACCCTGAGCGAGTTTCCATGCCTGATATCGATGTGGATTTCGAGTATGCGGAGAGATATCGCGCCATAGAGTATGTTCAGCAGAAGTACGGACACGATTCTGTAACACAGATAGTCACATTTGGTACGATGGCAGCAAGAGGAGTCATAAAATCAGTCGG
>OHDV01000793.1_pt1 | contig 11750 bp, 10 predicted proteins | sample 1567041 | NCBI WGS metagenome assembly OHDV01 (sample SAMEA3879517, study PRJEB24766) | human gut metagenome | biome: human-associated habitat; feature: feces | place: USA | collected 1985/1987
ACAGATGGAATAATACAATAATGAAATTGTTTAATCCACATATTGAGACCTTGTTTTCTTATGAATTGCCAGAAGAGGTCGAATTTAAGACAGGGGAGTATTTTCAGTTTCTTGATGAATATTATGATGGAAATAAGAATAAAATAAAGGAAATATTCAGATGGAGCAATTCATATCTTTGGCTTTTGGATACGCTAAGAAATAATGAAGGTTGTATGTTTTTTGGAGAACTATCAGCACGTCTTTATAGTGTTGTTGTGTCTGATCCAAAACCATATAGAAAAGATGTAAAAAAAATGTTGTCAAATCTTCTAAAATTAATAGAAGAGCTTGAAATGGAAGAGATAGTAATAGATAGACCAAATTATTCTCAAAGAATAAGAATAGTATAAGTCCAGCGGTGTGATGTCAAGAGATAAATCATAAAAAATCATATATTTTTGTATATGCATCATGAAGACAAAAAACACCTACCTAAGGTATCGTAGAATACTTCTTGAACAGCACATTCATGAATCGCTGTTTTTCTTTGACAAGATTCTGAACAGCGAAGAAACGTGCCCGTGTGAGGTTTTGGAGAGCTTTATAGTGGTAGTCTCCCATATTACTTCTTTGTTGATTCTACCGAAATGCAGGCAATCAGCAATAGCTAAAGAGTCCATAAAATCATTTGTTGGCAGGTCATTATAATAATCATGAAACTTATTGACTTGTTTAGGATTGAGGACATGAATCTTTCTGTTAAGCAGTGTCAGAGTAGTATCTTCCCTTAAAAAGTATACAAGGCTGTCAACATAGACAGAGGTTGCTTCGAGACCTATAAGGATTGTATCAAGGGAATGAGAAGTCAAAGCAGAAGAATGTTACTTGATTGACACTGAGACAATTATATCGTAGGCTTTACTAAGCTTGTTGAATAATAGTTATTTGGTAACTTATTAACTAAGATACATGTATGTGTGTATCTAAAAGATATTATACAAGGAGAGAGAATTATGCAATGGAATCCAAGTAATCATCCAATTTCAGAATTAAGAGATTGGAATAATGCAAAAAAACTAGAAATAAGACCAGATTTTCAGCGAAAAGAAGTATGGTCAAAAGCAGCAAAATTGATGCTGATTGACACGATTATAAAGAACATACCAATGCCTAAAATATATTTAGAAACAAAGGTAGATGATGAATCAACTTATAGAATAGTAATTGATGGGCAACAAAGAATCACAGCAATTTTAGAATATTTGGACGGAACAATAATTTTACCATCTAATTATGAAGATCAAAAATGGGCAGGAAAGCCGTTCAAGGAACTTGAAGCTACTGAAAAAAGTCAGTTTTTGAATTATTTGCTGGATATTAATAATCTTGTAAATCCTACAGAGCAGGAAGTAAGAGATTTATATTCAAGAGTAAATAAGTATACTGTTCAATTGAATAAACAGGAGCTTAGAAAATGTGATTATCCAGGCAACTATATTGATTTGGCTGAGAAAATGGTTCAATTGCCATTTTTTGATAACGCAAGAGTTTTTACAGCTTCAATGACAAGAAGAATGAATGATGTTGAGTATGTTGAAGAATTATTAGCGGTGATACTTGAAGGTATGCAGGATAAGAAGAAAAGTTTAGATGAACTATGTGAGAAATACGAGGTTATTACAAATCTTGAGTTGACTGAGGAAGCGTTTAAACAGACTATAAACAATATTGAGACTATTTTTACAGGTATTGATATTACCAAAACAAGATTTAAGCAGAGAACAGATTTGTATACTATTTTTGCAGTAGTATATCAAATGATTAGTTCAGGGAAAAAACTAAAACGAGATTTACATGAAGTGCGAAGAAAGCTTATTTATTTGGATGAAAATATTAAGCCGTTAGCGGAAGATGACAATCTTCGAGAATATGCAATTAAATGTACTAGTGATGCAAATTCATTGGCTAGTAGAAAATGGCGTTTTGAATTTATGTTTACTATTCTTGAGGAGGCGTATGAAGGGTGATAACTATAACAAAGGATGGAAAATATTTTTATGAAGTTCCAGAAACTATTTACACAAAAAATGCACGTTATGAATTATGTGAAAGTCTTGGAGTTGGAGGAAATAGTGCTGTTTGGGAATGTTTAGATAATGATGGGAGTTCATACGCAATTAAATTTTTATTGAATTTAAATGAACAAAGCAAAAAAAGATTTTTTCAAGAGGTAAAACTTCATAGCCAATTAACACATGAGCACTTTATTCATTATATAGATAGTGGAGAAGTAGAAGCGTCTGAACAACGATCAAAAAGAGAAAAAAATAAAAAGTGTATCATACCGTTCATAGTAATGGAGAAAGCTGAAAAAAATTTGATGGAGTATATAAAAGAACATAAGGGGATTACATATTCTGAATATATTCAGCAATTTTTAGGATTATCGGATGCACTTGGAGAATTACATAAGATGGCTATTCATCGAGATTTAAAACTGGAAAATATATTAATAGTGGGAGATAGATGGGTTATTGGTGATTTTGGATTATGTAGTTTTTTAGATGATGATCATGAGGATTTAACGCGCGAAAATGAAAAAGTTGGTCCTAAGTATTGGATGTCTCCTGAAGCAATCAATAGATTGTATGATAAAACAGTAGAAATAGTACCTGCGTCAGATGTATTTCAAATGGCTGCTATTTTCTGGTTTGTGGTTAATAATAGATTCCCATTAGGAATTGTGACGGATAAAGATTGGAAAAGTCAAGATATAGAAATATGTAATGTACTTTTATTGGGACTGCAACATAGCGCAGAGGCAAGAATACAATGTGGATCAGATTTTCATAAGGGTATAGAGGAAGTTGCTCAATATTTTCGAAGTAGTAAAAGATAGCTTGTTATCTTTTTTGCTTTATAGGAAATTTCTCAAATCGTCAGAAATAGTGTATAATAGGCTGGAAATAAAAAATGACATAACAAAAGAGCGAAGGGGGCTTCGCCATGACGTTGTTTATGAAGTTTTTTGTTTTGGTTTAGGTTAGCTGCACTATCTGACTATGGAGAAAGAATTATTATGAACATGGATTTATCCATATTTCATAACCTTTCGATATTGTTCAAATAGTGCAGTTTTTTTGTGGTAAACTTCTAAAACCAACATAGAAGTACCACACTCGGAACAACAGAGAGGGTCGTATCCGAAAGAGAGCAGAATGGATTGCCGCCAGTCCTGAATAGAACGTAGGAAACGTTGTTTTTCGGCAGAAATACATCTACGGAGCTTTTTTTCCTGCTTATGATGTTTTGCATATATCCCATAGTAGCGAAGCATTTTGAAATGTTTTTCGGGGATATGGACAATGAGTTTTTGAATGAAGTTTAAAGCAGGAATGGTTTCAGTAACAGTTTTATTGTCTTCGTGTCTGGTGTAATGAAAGGTTACGTTTTTCACCGTCATAAGTATCAATACGCGATGTGGCAATAACAGGTCTGCCGAGGTATCGGCTGATGTATTTAATGGTGATATCAGGAGTGCAAAGATTTGGTTTTGCACGGACATAAAAGCCGTCAGCGTGTTTCGTGTACATTTCATTTTTGACTTTGCGAAAAGCCAGACCAATGCGGGAGGTAAGTCGTTCAAGCAGTACTTTGCGAAAAGCATTACGAAGGAAATTGTAATCAAAGTGTTTGACAGGACGCCAAGGAGTGATGTTACCAGCCCCACCCTCTGAGATGAGAGCGTGGATATGAGGATTCCATTTTAAATCACGCCCAAAAGTGTGAAGAACACAGATAAGCCCAGGAGTAAAGTTTTCGGTTTTATTCATTTTGGAAAACATGCGTAAGACAACATCACGAACAGAATGAAATAAACAATCTAAGAGAGTTCTGTCTTCGAGAAAATAAACGCGAAGTTCCGCTGGGATAGTGAAAACACAATGGCGATGAACGCAAGAAACAAGCTTACAGGACATATGAAAAGAACGAAGCTGGTTGTATTTGTTTCCGCAGGAAGGGCAAAAACGACTTTTACAGCGAAAGGGAACAAATTTAAGATTTCCACAGTGAGGACAGCCATACATGGCACCACCATGAGAAGGATCACCACAATGAATCATCTTGTTGACATTTTCAATGACAGCAGGACGAGGATGGAGTTCGTAAATGATGTGTTCATAATAATCGGTAAAGATGGATTGTAATATATTCATAATAGAATTTTACAATAAAGAAGGAAATAAGAAAACCCCTTCCCCTCATGAATGAGGGGTTAGGGGAGTTGAGAGTGTCGCAGACACTTTTTTACAAGAAGCAAACACAATTTTAGTTAGGATGACATATGAAAATATTATCAAAAAATGCTTCGGACACCGAAACAAAAGATACATGTAATAATGACAAACACCATACCCCCGAACAGGCATTAAAAATTTTGTTTGGATATGATTCATTCAGGGCGGGACAGAAATCTGTGATCGACAGCATTTTGGCGGGGAGAGATGCTTTTGCAGTCATGCCGACAGGTGCAGGAAAATCCGTGTGTTATCAGATCCCGGCAGTGCTTTTGCCGGGAATCACATTGGTGGTTTCGCCGCTTATTTCACTTATGCAGGATCAGGTCAAAGCATTAAATGAGGCAGGAGTGCAGGCAGCATTTATCAATAGCTCCCTTTCTGAAAAGGATTATAATGAGACAATCAGGAAAGCAAGACAGGGCACATACAAAATTATTTATATAGCGCCGGAGCGGCTCGTCACAGAGGGTTTTCTCGCTCTTGCAAAAAGCGTACCTATTTCAATGGTGACAGTGGACGAAGCACACTGTATCTCACAGTGGGGGCAGGATTTCCGCCCAAGCTACATGAAAATTGTTGAATTTGTCAAAACGTTGGAGAAACGTCCGATCATCAGTGCATTTACAGCTACAGCAACAGAAACCGTCCGCGAAGACATTGTTTGCACGTTAGGACTGCAGAATCCTTTTACATTGGTAAATGGATTTGACAGGGAAAATTTGTTTTTTCAGGTGGAAAAGCCAAAGAATAAAGAACAGTACATTTTGAAATATATTTCCGAGCATAGCGGCGACAGTGGAATTATCTATTGTGCGACAAGGAAAAACGTTGATAATATATACGAACTGCTTAAGAGCAAGGGCATTTCTGTGGGAAAATATCATGCAGGAATGAATGCTGAGGAGCGGAAAAAAATGCAGGATGATTTCGTATTCGATTACACGAGTATTGTCGTTGCCACAAATGCGTTTGGCATGGGAATCGATAAATCAAATGTCCGTTTTGTCATTCATTATAATATGCCGCAGAGTATGGAAAATTATTATCAGGAGGCAGGAAGAGCCGGTCGTGACGGACTTGACGCTAAGTGCATTCTTTTATTTTCACCGCAGGATATTGTGATCAACCGGTTTTTATTGGATCATAAGGAAATGCAGGATCTCGATCCGGCAGACAGGGAGACAGTTAGGGAAAGGGATGTCCGCCGTTTGCAGGTGATGGAACGATACTGTTACACAACAGAATGTCTGCGCAACTATATTTTAAAATATTTTGGGGAAAATCCGGAAAAACCATGTCAGGACTGCGGCAATTGCCTGCGTGAATTTGAAACTCTGGATATGACAGAAGCAGCCAAAAAAGTGATCAACTGCGTATACGAAGCGAAGGGAAGATATGGAAGGCAGATCATCATTGACACTGTTGCCGGAGCTAAGACGGTGAGGCTGGAGGAAATAGGAGCTGTGCGCTACAAGTCATACGGCGTTCTGGCAGGAACGAACAAGAATCTGTTAAGACGTTTGATCGAACAGTTGGTATTAGAGGGATATCTTCGTGTGGGAGATTATCAGGTTCTCAAACTTGGCGATATCAGTGGTCTGAAAAATCCAGAGGCTTCTGTTTTCGTTAAGATTACAGATGAAGACAAACAGCCGGAAAAGACAGCCAAAACGAAAAAGAAAGCAAAAAGTGTGGAAACACTTACATCTTCCGGCTACAAATTGTTTGAACGACTTAAGAAACTCCGCCTTGAAATTGCACGTGAGGAAAGCATGCCGCCGTATATTATTTTCAGTGACAAGACCCTGATCGATATGGCAGCAAAAATGCCGGCTTCCAAGCCTGAAATGCTGGACGTTTCAGGTGTGGGCGAAAATAAATTTGCGAAGTATGGAGAGCGGTTTCTTGAGGTAATTGAGGAGTATAGGCGGGAAGTGGGATAGGAACAGTTAGAAATTGTGTTGAAAGAAGTTAGAACAGGAAAGGCGTGAGATGAATCTTACGTCTTTTTCTTGGATTTTATGTAAGCATATAATTACTTGAAAAATGAAATAGCATATGATAAATTATAAATGTGACGTAAAAAGTGTCGCGTTTATAAAAAGGTGATTAATATGAAAGAATTTTTGGAAAAAACATTACGGCAAAATGTAATAATGACGGAGAATAAAGAGGTGTATAAAAAGCTCCCGTTAGCATATCGTGGAAGATATGATATTTTTACAGTAGAGACGAATGGTGTGTTATGGATGGCTATTCATCCAAAAGATGATGTCGGACTTGTTATGTTACGTAGAGACAGAGCTGGCGTAGAAAAAATGACAGGATTAAATTGTGCAATATTTCTTGATCGAACAACATTTTATATAAAAGAAAAGATGATGGAAGAAGGAATTCCTTTTGTAATAGAAGGGAAGCAGGTATTTCTCCCGTTTATTGGATATTTGCTGAGTAAGGAAAATGAAAGAGAATTAGCACCAGTTCATTTGATTTCATTTTTGACGCAAAAAATGCTCCTGATAGCTATTTATGAACGATGGAATGAAGTGAAAGTATCCGGTGCAGCGAAACGAATGGGAGTGTCAACAAAATCTGCAAGCCGGTGTTTTGATGAACTGGAATATTTAAATATTGATGTGTTGGGCATGAAAGGTAAATCAAGAGTAATAAATATTCCGAATGACCGAAAACAATTATGGCAGCAGATTGAGCGTATGTTAAGAAATCCAGTGATTCGAAGATTTATATTGAGAAAAGATATGAAACTTGAAAAGAAAGCAGGCATTTCTGCTTTATGTGAGTATTCTCTTTTGTCCGATAATGCTTATCTAACCTATGCGGTGACGAAGAAAGAACTGAAATCTAGTGGAGTGACAGAAGAAAAACAAGTAAGTGAATTGGAAGAAATTGGCTGTGCTGTTTTGGAACTGGGATATTTCATTGATTTTTCAGGAAAAGGATTGCAGGATCCTTTGAGCGTAGTATTGTCACTTACAGGAGAAGAGCAAGAAGAGGAACGGATAGATATTTCTATTAATGAGATGTTGGAGGAATATGTATGGTCAAAGGATTAGATACATTTCAGAAGTACTTTGCAGATTATGAAGAACAGTATGTTTTAATAGGTGGTGCAGCCTGTGATATTCTGTTTGAAAGCAACGAAGTAAATTTCAGGGCTACAAGAGATCTGGACATGGTTTTGATTGTTGAAGCATTAACTCCGGAGTTTGGAGAAAAATTTTGGAGGTTTATCGTTGATGGAAAATATAGAAACAAAGCGACAAACGGTAGCAACCCTCAATTTTATAGATTTAATAAGCCAGAAGACGATAACTTTCCGAAAATGATCGAATTGTTTTGTAGAAGTGATTTTAAACTAAAAGATGCGAAAGGAATTACTCCAATTTATATTGATGATGAAGTTTCCAGTTTGTCAGCAATTCTTTTAAATGATGATTACTATAAGGCACTTCTCGATGGAAAAGAAGTGAGAAAAGGACTTTCTGTTTTAAGACCAGAATATATCATTCTTTTTAAAGCAAAAGCGTATCTTGATTTGCAAAAACGAAAAGATTTAGGTGAGAAAGTGGATTCCAGTGACATAAAGAAGCATAAAAAAGATGTTTTGCGTATTGCTTCGGAGCTTATGCTTGAAAAAGTAGAAGAATTGCCGACAGCAGTAGATGCCGATATACATAGCTTTATTGATTTGTTGGAGCAGGAACCATTTGATCAAAATTCATTGAAAAGATATGGACTGAAAAATGAGGATATTGTGGAGTTGTTAAAGCAAGTATTCGGATAAAAATGTGATGTGTTATACAGTTGATTTATCAGTTAGGAATTCCAATGTCAAATGCAGTAGGAATGTTGCTACGGCAGATTGTTTTGCAAAAGGGAATTCCATTTGAAATGAAATTACCAAGAACGGCACCGTTGACCTATGGTTCTCTTACGAAAGAACAATTTGATAAAGAAATTGAAAAAGGTATGTCTGATGTAAAAGCTGGCAGAGTTTACTCAGCAGATGCCATTGAAGCTGAAATGAAAAGAGATTTTGGTATATGATTTTTTATGTGGCATATTCCGCTGAAGCAAGACAGGATTTGAGGGACATTTATGAATATATTGCGTATGAATTGTTGGTACCTGAAACAGCTGCCGGACAATGGTTGCATTGTTCGGAACGATAGGAAATAGCAATACAAGTTGTAGGCAGGTGGCTACCTAGGAGCAGATGGACCGATTTTGAAAAACTCTGTATCAATTTTCTTTACAGATAAACTTTGTTCGTAGATTTATGGTATAATCAGTTTAAGCGCTTGAATAAAGGAGATGGTTATACCATGAATCTGTTTTGCGAAGAGCTCCATAAACTGGAGGCGGAATTTAAACAATGACGGAAGCCGCTGAAAAAAGTTGTCGAAGAAATCGTCGAGAGAAAAAATGGAGATCGGATGCAGCGGAATATGTCGTATTTTGTCAGGCTTGTCGTTGATTATTTCTATGACCGTATGAGAAAGACGAAAAACCTTCAATACGGTGACAGAACACAAAACCACGGGCAATACAAAAACCCATATACAAAGATTTGAACTAATCAGACCAGGACAGTTTTATTTTGATGCCTGCTACAACCCGCCCAAGACCGCATTCCTGAAAAATGCTGAGAAGAAGGGCTGCAAAATCCTGAATGGTCTTGGTATGTCCAGTTCCAGAGGGCTGCTCAGATCGAATTATGAACCGGACAGAAGGCTCCACTGGATGTGATGCGAAAAGAATTAAAGGAGATTATCCGGGAAGAAAATGAGAAGGCGCAGACGGAATGATTCTGTAATTCCGTCACTTCATGGGAGATAAATGTTATAGTGAATTTATAGTGAATAGAGAAACGCGATAGCGTAGTAAGCAATAATTTCAGATGATCCAGGTTTGATCAGAGAGGAGAAGAATATGAACAACTATTGTATGATCCAGAACTCCAAAACGTTTGCATTTTCCGCAGAGAATCCAACCGGTGTACGCGCAGGTGGTTCCCAGGGCGGTGACTGCACCAAGCTTCGTCCGACCGTGACGATTCCTGCAGGGGAAACCGTAACTCTGGTAGATGCTGCAGGACCGGGTGTGATCCAGCATATGTGGTTCACCGGATATGTTGGGCACCATTTTATCATCCGTATGTATTGGGATGATCAGGAATATCCGTCTGTGGAAGCTCCGCTCTCTGCATTCTTCGGATGTGCCTATGATGAAAATTTCGTGGACAGGGATGGCAAATATCCGGTGTTGAATTCTGCCATGATGCTGGTAGCTCCTGGTCGCGGCTATAACAGCTATTTTGAGATGCCGTTCCATAAGAGAGCTCGGATCACGATGGAAAACCGTGGTGACAAGGATGAAGAGCTCTTTTATATTATCACCGGAGCTTATCAGGAGATTCCGGCGGAGGCTGGTTATTTCCATGCCACCTATCGCCAAGAGCACCCGGTTCAGAAGGGTCGTACCTACACAATCGTTGACGGAATCGAAGGCAGGGGACAATTTGTCGGTGTGACTCTGGCAACTGGTATGAATGGCAACAATACCTGTTGGGTAGAAGGCGAAGCCCGCATGTATCTGGACGATGATCCGTATCCGTCTATCCACTATACCGGAACTGAAGACTACTTCGGCGGTTCCTATGGATTTGGAAATGACATCATCATCAAGAGCTATCAGACCTTCAGCGGCTTATATACCGGCATGTATGCAATCTATGGAGACAACCGGGAATTCTATAACGGACAGCAGAGATTCCTGCTGTATCATTTCCATATTGCAGACCCGATCCGTTTTGAGAATAAGTTTCGTATGACACTCGACAACATGGGCTGGACCGGACCGCGTTACGATGATTACACCAGTGTTGCTTATTGGTATCAGACCCTGCCGTCCGCACCGCTGATGCCACTGCCGACAGATGCAGAGATGTGTATGAGATAATAGAACCAGATTGGAGATGTCAGATAGATTGGTTTTAACCTTGCGACACGTCGCATCGGTTATATCGGACTGACATCAGAGATTTGCCGGAAAGGATAGAGGTATTATGTTACTGGAAGAGAAGTTTTTGGAATTTCATCGTTATGCCAGCAGCCACAATCTGCCGCTGGAAGCTATCAGTGTCGGAGATGAGAACAAGGTACTCTGTGAGATGCACTACGCAGCAAATGCACCGAGAAATATTTATTCACATACCAAGAGTTTTACGGTAACAGCAGTTGGACTCGCAATGGAAGAGGGAAAACTAAGCCTGGAAGATCATGTGGCGGAAGTGTTTAAAGATAAACTTCCTTCAAATCCGGATCCAAATCTGGAGAAGATTCAGTTGAAACATCTGCTCTGCATGTCCAGTGGCTTTGGTAAGGCACTTCTGATGAATGCGGACAGACGTCCGGGCGTCGGCGCACCGGATTATGAGAAATATATGATGGCACAGCCGGTTCCTGTGGAGCCAGGCAGTGCATTCTGCTATTCCTCTGCCGACAGTATTCTGGCTGCTCATATGGTAGAACGGGCCGTTGGCAAGCGGATGGGAGAGTATCTGTATGAGAAGGTATTCCAGCCCCTTGATATGGGATGGCCGCTCTGGGAGCATGATCCACAGGGACATCCGAATGGCGGCGGAGGTATGTATCTGACTTGTACCGAGATGATGAAACTGGGACAGCTCTATCTGGCTGAGGGTAACTGGAAGGGCGAGCAGATTGTCAGCAGGGACTGGGTGCAGGAGGTGTCCACCCCGAAATTTACCTTCGAGCCATCTGCAGATCTCTGGCATGTAGGATATGGCTATCAGTTCTGGATCAGTCCATATCCAGGATCCTATCGTGCTGATGGCGCATTCGGACAGATTACAACGATTCTCCCAGAGAAGGGATTGGTTGTTTCCATCCAATGTCCGGAGCGAGGTAATTTCGATCAGGTGAAACGTGCGCTGCATGAACATTTTCTGATGGAATTGTAAGAATAGACTTGCAACAATATGCTATAATTTGCCCAGAAAACGTACTTTTGGCTGAAAAGGCTTAAAATCAAGGCTTTTAGGGAATGTGGATGGGATTTGTACCCCCATTGTACTCCTATTTTGTAAAACAGTAGGATCATCAACCGGACTGTCCTCGATAAAAAAGAATATGATTTGTGGCGAAAGAAGTTCCTTCGGGGACTTCTTTTCACTTACATAAAAATGTGGGTTTGAATGTCGGTTTGTTCATGATATTTGGCTGCAATACATATTATGTGGTTGTACTTTTAATAATAATCGTATACCTTACCTAAATATGCATAGAAACCAGGTCGATTATAAAGAAATAACATAAAATATTTAAAAGTAACATAAAATATGTTATTATGAACGAAATTATGTTACAAGGAGACGTCATATGCAAAAGCAATTAGAGCAGTATTTCGGCTGCAAAGTAAAAA
>OHDV01000807.1_pt1 | contig 11534 bp, 10 predicted proteins | sample 1567041 | NCBI WGS metagenome assembly OHDV01 (sample SAMEA3879517, study PRJEB24766) | human gut metagenome | biome: human-associated habitat; feature: feces | place: USA | collected 1985/1987
ACATCCCGCCGGGCCGGAGGGTCTGCTTGCCCCGGGCCTGCACGCCGGTGCCGGTGGGGTCCTGCACGGCTACCCAGAGCCGGTCATGGCCGGCAGGGTTCAGCGCATCGGTGATATCCAGCGCAAAGGGCCAGTAGCCGCCCCGGTGGCCCCCCACCAGATGGCCGTTGACCTGCACGGCGCAGGCATAGTCCACGGCCCCGAAGTGGAGCAGCACCCGCCCGCCGGTGCCCGCCGGGGGCACAAAGCTCCGGTGGTAGTGGAGCCACGCCCCGGGCTGCAGGGTGCGCCCCACGCCGGAGGCTTTCGTCTCCGGGGAGTAGGGCACCAGAATGTCGCCGTCCCACTTTGCGGGCAGTCCCGCAGAGCCGGTGATGGCGTACTGCCACAGGCCGTTCAGGTTCTCGTAGCTGTCCCGCCGCAGGGCCGGGCGGGGGTATTCGGGCAGAGGATGATGCTGCATACTGTCACCGCCTTTTCTGCTCCCATTGTAGCACAGGCCAACCGCCTTGTATAGGCGCAAAAAGCCCCCGCCGCCGGGGTTCCGGGGCAGGGGCCGTGATGCAGCGCTTATGCCAGTTTTGCTTCCAGCCGGGTGCGGATGGCCTGGATGAATTCCTCGCTGTTCACCTGGGTGGGGGTAATGCCCTCCGCCAGGCCGCAGAGGTCTTTGGTCATAATGCCGTCATTGAGGGTCTGCAGGCTGGCGGCCTCCAGTGCCTCGCCAAAGTGCACCAGCTCCGGCAGGTTATCCAGCTCGCCGCGCTTCTTGAAGGCGCCCGACCATGCAAAGATGGTGGCCATGGGGTTGGTGGAGGTGGCCTCGCCCTTGAGGTACTTGTAGTAGTGGCGGGTCACGGTGCCGTGGGCGGCCTCGTACTCGTACTTGCCGTCCGGGCTGACCAGCACACTGGTCATCATGGCCAGCGAACCAAAGGCGGTGGAGACCATATCACTCATCACGTCGCCGTCGTAGTTCTTGCAGGCCCAGACAAATCCGCCCTCACTGCGGATGACACGGGCCACGATGTCATCGATCAGGCTGTAGAAATAGGTGATGCCTGCGGCCTCGAACTTTTCCCGGTACTCGGCATCGTACACCTCCTGGAAGATGTCCTTGAAGGTGTGGTCATACTTCTTGGAAATGGTGTCCTTGGCACCGAACCACAGATCCTGCTTCACGTCCAGTGCATAGTTGAAGCAGCTGCGGGCAAAGCTGCGGATGGAATCGTCCTTGTTGTACTGGCCCTGCAGGACACCGGCACACTCAAAGTTGTAGACCGTGGCGGCCTGCCGGGAGCCGTCGTCGCCGGTGTAGATCAGCTCCGCCCTGCCGGGGCCGGGGATGCGGAACTCGGTGCACTTGTACACGTCGCCGTAGGCGTGGCGGGCAATGGTGATGGGCTTTTTCCAGTTCTTGACCACCGGCTTGATGCTGTCGATCATGATGGGGGCGCGGAACACGGTGCCGTCCAGCACGGCGCGGATGGTGCCGTTGGGGCTTTTCCACATCTGGTGCAGGTGGTATTCCTCCACGCGCTGGGCGTTGGGGGTGATGGTAGCGCACTTGACTGCCACGCCATACTTCTTGTTGGCAAGGGCGGCATCCATGGTCACCTGATCCTGGGTGGCATCCCGGTTGGGCAGGCCCAGATCGTAGTACTCGGTCTTCAGATCCACAAAAGGCAGGATGAGCTCCTCCTTGATGATCTTCCAGAGCACACGGGTCATCTCGTCGCCATCCATCTCCACCAGCGGCGTGGTCATCTTGATCTTTTCCATAACAGTTTCCCTTTCCTCTGTTTCAAAAAATACTGTGACCCCCGGCGGCACTGCCAGATGCTCTGCCGGGAGGTTCGGCTTTATCGATACGCGGCCGCCAGCTTTTCCAGCGCGGGCAGGCTGCGCTTTACCTTTTCGGTGTCGATGCAGTAGGCAAGGCGGACATAGCCCGTTACCCCAAAGGTATCGCTGGGCACCAGCAGCAGGTCAAATTCCCGGGCCCTGCGGCAGAAGGCGTTGGCATCCTCCTCCAGTGCCTTGGGGAAGAGATAGAAGGTGCCGCCGGGCCGCTCCACCTCAAAGCCCAGCGCTTTCAGCTTGTTGTAAAGCAGATCCATATTGGTCTCGTAGACGCCCAGGTCGCTGGTCACATCCAGGCAGCGGCTCACGGCGCGCTGGATGATGCTGGGCGGGCAGTTGTGGCCGGTAAAGCGGGAGATCTGGGCCATCATATCCACCAGCACTTCCTCGCCCTCACAGCCGGGGCGCACGGCCACATAGCCCAGGCGCTCGCCGGGCAGGCTCAGGCTCTTGGAGAAGGAGAAGCAGGTCAGGGTGTGGGGGTAGAACGCCGCCGGGTAGGGCACGGTCCTGCCATCAAAGGCGATATCCCGGTAGGGCTCGTCGCTGACGAGGAAGATGTTGTGGCCGAAAACTTTGCTCTTTTCGGTCAGGATGTCGGCCAGACGGCTCAGGGTCTCGGCGGAGTAGACGACGCCGGTGGGGTTGTTCGGGGTGTTGATGAGGACGCAGGTGACGTTCTCGGTCAGCATCTCTTCAAAGGCGTCGAGATTCGGCTGGAACGCCGGTGCCTGAGGCGGCACGACCTTGAGCACAGCGCCGGTCCCCTCCACATAAGGGCCGTACTCGGGGAAGTAGGGGGCGAAGGTCAGCACCTCGTCGCCGGGCTTTGTCACAGCGCGGATGGCGTGGGCGATAGCGCCCGCCGCACCGGTGGTGGGGAAAATATCCTTCTGCTCATAAGGCAGGCCGAAGGTCTTTGCCAGATGGGCCGCAACGGCGGTGCGGAATCCCGGGTCGCCCTGACTGGGGCAGTAGCCGTGAAGGGCGACAGGCTCTTCCTCGGCCAGCAGGGTCTGCATGGCTTTGGTGAACTTGTCCGGGCAGGGGACGCTGGGGTTGCCCAGCGAGTAGTCGAACACGTTCTCATAGCCTATCTCGGCGGCGCGCTGTTTGCCGTACATGAAAGTCTCGCGGATGACGCTCTTGTGGCCCAGCATGGCGCGGTAAGTCTCGTTCAGCATAATACTTTCCCTCTTTTTCTTATTGATCCTCTTCCGGCAGAGCGGAGGCATAGCTCTGCTCCACCTTCACCATACAGCAGTATCTCGGGTCCTGCTCCTTGACGAAATTGCACATCTCGGCCAGCCGCGCGTCCTTGTCGCCGGTGTAGCCCGCCGGGAACACGAGGTCGAACAGCACGTTGGTGTGGCTGTCCCCCGGCACGATGCGCAGGTCATGGATGGACAGACGAGGGTCCATCTGGCGGGCTTTTTCCATCAAGCGGCTCCGCAGGATGCCTACGGCGGCGTCCGACGTCACGATGGGGTCGTAGTGGATGGTGACCTGTAAGTGGTCTTTTTTCAGAAAATCCCGCTCGATGTTGTCGATGATGTCGTGGGCTTCCAGCGGGTCGGCCTCGGCGGGGAACTCGATGTGGAGCGAGGCGAACTGATGCCCCGGGCCGTAGTCGTGGACCATCAAGTCGTGGACGCCCAGCACCCCCGGGTAGCTCATGACGGTGTGCTCGATGTGCTCCACCAGCTCCGGCGAGGGGCTTTCGCCCAGCAGGGGGCTGAGGGTGTCCATCATAAGCCCCCAGCCCGACCAGAGGATGAACGCAGCCACCGCCACGCCCATGATGCCGTCGATGACGTTCCAGCCCGTAACGCGGCAGAGGATGGTGGAGAGCAGGACAGCACCGGTGGTCAGCACGTCGTTGCGGCTGTCGGCGGCGGTGGCGATGAGGGTCTCGGAGGAAATGATACGGCCAATGGCGCGGTTGAAGCCGCTCATCCACAGCTTGACCAGAATGGACACCACCAGCACCGCCACGGTCAGCCAGCCGAACTGCACCGGGGTGGGGTGCAGCACCTTGGTGACCGATTCCTTCAGCAGGGAGAAGCCGATGCCCAGAATGGTCACGCTGACCACCAGCCCGGCAAGATACTCAAAGCGGGCATGACCGTAGGGATGCTCGGCATCCGGTGCCTTGGCAGCCAGCTTGAAGCCCACCAGACTGACGATATTGGAGGAAGCATCCGAAAGGTTGTTCAGTGCATCGGCAGTGATGGCGATAGAGCCGAACAGGGTACCTACCACAAACTTGCCCAGACAGAGCAGGATATTGCACACCATGCCCACCACACTGGCCAGATTGCCGTAGGCGGCACGGACGCGGGGGTCCTGCGGAGAATTGGGACGGCGTATAAACAGACGAATCAAAAGCTGCGTCATAAAAGCTCCTTTCAGGCTGCGCATTTTCAGCGCACCCAATGTCCTTCTAGTATAGCATTTTACTTTATGGTTTTAAAGGCGTTTCAGAAATTTCATCCCATTACGCCGGATATCAAACCGGGTTGCCGCACAAAAAGCCCCGGCGGCCATGCGGTCGCCGGGGCTTTTCGGAGATTTCGGGACTGTCTGTTCACAGTCTCTTGTAATTAAGGAGGAGTGCGCAGGTTTTTATCACAGGATCGGGCTTTCGAGGTCGCCGGTATCGGCAATGCCGTGCTTCTCGGCGTAGCCGGTCAGCATCAGGGTCAGAGCGCCGTCGCCGGTGACGTTGCAGGCGGTGCCGAAGCTGTCCTGCAGGGCGAAGATGGCGAGCATCAGAGCGGTGCCGGCGTCATCGAACATCAGAACGCCGGTGATGAGGCCCAGAGAAGCCATAACGGTACCGCCGGGGACGCCGGGAGCGCCGATGGCAAAGATGCCGAGCAGGGCGCAGAAGAGGAGCATGGTGCCGATGCTGGGCAGGTGGCCGTAGAGGATCTTGGAGATGGTCATGCAGAAGAATACCTCAGTCAGGACAGAGCCGCAGAGGTGGATGTTGGCGAACAGGGGGATGCCGAAGCTGACCATATCCTTGCGCAGGACCTTGCTCTTGCGGGCGCAGTCCAGAGCGACAGCCAGGGTGGCGGCGCTGGACATGGTACCGACAGCGGTCAGGTAAGCGGGGCCGTAGTAGCGCAGCACTTCCCAGGGATTCTTGCCGGAGTAAGCACCGGCCAGCAGGTACAGCACAGCCAGCCAGATGTAGTGACCGGCCATAACGATGACGATGATCTGCAGGAAGGCGGGCAGCTGATGAGTAATGGTGCCCTCGTAGCTCAGGCCGCAGAAGGTGGCGGCAATGTAGAAGGGCAGAACGGGGATGATGACCTTGCTCACGATGTCCAGCACGATGTTCTGGAACTCGGCCAAAAAGTCGCAGGTCAGCTTGCTGTTGGTCCAGGTAGCAGCCAGACCCACCAGAACGCTCAGCACCAGAGCGCTCATGACGCTCATGATCTGGGGAATGTTCAGTTCAAAGACGACGCCCGGCAGCTCGCGCAGACCGGCAACGTTGTTGTCGATGGACAAGTGAGGGATCAGGCCGTAGCCGGCGCCCATGCTCATGAAGGCTGCGCAGACAGAGGACACATAGGCGATGACGATGGCCACTGCCAGCAGACGGGAGGCGTTTTTGCCCAGCTTTGTAATGGACGGGGCAATGAAGCCGATGATGATCAGCGGCACACAGAAGGTAATGAGCTGACCCATGATGTACTGCAGGGTCACCACAACGCCCATGGTGCTCTCGTTGAACAGCTGGCCAAGGATGATACCAACAAAAATGCCCAGCAAAAGCCGGAAGGGCAGACTATGGAATAGCTTTTTCATAACTTTAGTACCTCTTTCTTTTTCCCCGGAAAGGGGCTGGGTGGGGAGACTTATTCCGTCTCCGGGAGGTGTTTGTTCAGCATCAGATCAAGGATCACGCTGTCGCTGGTGCCGTGGGTGCTCAGGGTGGCAAAGTTGTCCAGCGTATATTCCACATTGTGCTCCACGATGCCGTCGGTGCTCTGCACCCGCACGCCGCGCACACCCATGGCAGCTGCCTGACAGGCGGCGTTGACGCAGGTGGAGATCTTCAGGGCGCAGTCGGCCTTTGCGCCGTCGCACACCATGCCGGTGACATTGCCCACCATGTTCTGGATAGCGCAGCATATCTCATGGTAGCCGCCGCCCAGCAGGTATGTAATGCCGCAAGCCGCGCCGGTACCGGCGACGGTGGCGCCGCACAGGTTGCTCAGACGGCCAAACTTCGACTTGATGCGGATGGCGATGAGGTTCGACAGGGTGACGGCACGCAGCATGGTGGGCTCGTCGATGTCCAGCCAGTGGGCAGCAGCCACGACGGGCATCGTCGCAGTGATGCCCTGATTGCCGCTGCCGGAGTTTGCCACCACCGACACTGGAGCACCTGCCATACGGGCGTCTGCGCCCGCAGCGGCGGCTATCATGGAGTTGGTGGTCAGATCGCGGGTCATGAGGCCCTTGCGGCAGTTGAGGTCGAGGTTGCGGCCGATGGCGAGGCCGTATTCCTTCGAGAGGCCCTCATCGCTGATGACGGAGTTTACCTTCACGGCACTGCGGATGATGTCGATGGGGTCGTTCATCGGGTCGAGCTCTTTGGTGCAGTAGTCCCAGATGGAGCGGACGGTCAGGAAGGACGCGATCTGCTCCGGGGAGACCACATCGCTGTCGCCTGCGGCGGCGGTGTCCGTGTCCCGCTTGTCGAGGGTGGCCACACCGTCCTGCTCCACCAGCACGACGTTGGTGTGCAGGTCGCGGACGATGGCATGGCCCGTATGGCCGCCGCCCTTGGCAATGACCTCGATGTAAAGCTTCTGCGGCACCTGCGCCACATTCACCCTGACCTTGCCGGCTTTGACCAGCGCGGCGGCAGCTTCCACCGTCTCGCGGGGAACGTGGTTCATGACTTCCAGCAGATAGACCGGGTCGCCGCCCAGCGCACCGATGGCGGCGGCATAGTCCATGCCCTCGTAATCGGTGCCGGGGATGCCCGCCGACATGGCGTTCTTGATGATGTTGATGCTGGCGTTGACCGTGATCTCTTCGGCCTTATCCACGCCGGCCTTCCGCAGGGCCTGACCCGCCTCGGCGGCAGTCAGCGCCACAGCGCCCGGCTCGGTGCAGCCGGTAGCCAGCTCCATCTCACTGTTCAGGATGCGAATGAACATGTTCTGTTCCATAGTGTTGCACCGTCTCTTTCTCTTATAGGATGCTCTGTTACTTCACGGCGATGCATTCGATCTCCAGCGGTGCGCCTTTCGGCAGTTTCGCCACCTGCACGGCGCTCCGCGCGGGGAAGGGCTGGGCGAAGTATTCGCCGTAGACTTTGTTCATCTCAGCAAAGTCGTTCATGTCGGCCAGAAAGACCGTAGTCTTGACCACATCGGCCAGGGTCATGCCCTGCTCGGCAAGGATGGCCTGGATGTTCTTGAGGGACTGTGCGGTCTGGGCTGCGATGCCCTCGGGGATGGCCCCGGTGGCGGGGTCGATGGGGAGCTGGCCGGAGACGTAGACCGTCTGGCCTGCTGCGATGCCCTGCGAATACGGCCCAATGGCTGCGGGCGCTTGCGCAGTAGCGATTGCCTGTTTCATAATTCTCTCTCCTTTTTCCGAATTGCAGGGGCATCGCTTGCCTTGATGCCCCTTGTCCTGACCCTATCCTAACGCGGCGGGCGGCAAAAGTCAACAATTTTCTCTCTTGATGAGAAATTATTATCACTTGTGACAAATCCCGCGGATATTTTGAAGCACTTTCACGAAAATGCATTAAGTTTTCCATTTCTCATTGTCAACAACACACGAACGTGATATGATATAGGCAGCAGGATGAGAATAAATTCTCATCATTTCCCTCATGAAACAACGTGGAAAGTGGTGACATACATGGATGCACGGCTGGAACCCTATCGGACACTCGTTTCGTTTCTGGGCGAGGCGCTGGGGCCGGACTATGAAGTGGTGCTGCACGACCTGACCAGCGAGGAAGGCACCATCGCAGCCATCGTGAACAACAACATCAGCGGCCGCACCGAGGGCGCACCGCTGTCCAATATGGCCCTGCGGTTCATCCACGGCAAAGTCTACGAAAAGCAGCCCTATGTGGCAGGCTATCAGGGCGCGTCGCAGGCCAAGGGGCGGCTGCGCTCCTCCACCATGTTCATCAAGGACGGCAGCGAGCTCATCGGGATGCTCTGCATCAACTTTGACGCCGCCAAGTACAGCCGGATGGCGCAGGAGCTTCTGTCGCTCTGCGGGGCCCATCAGGAGCTCGGCCCCAGCGTTGGGGTGGAAAACTTCGTCAGCAGCCTGCCCGACGCGGTGCAGGCCGCCATCACTGACGTGACCGGCAGCGCTCTGCCGCCCGACCGGCTGACGATGGACGAGAAGATCCGCATCGTGGAAGACCTGCAGCAGGCGGGCATCTTCTACATGAAAGGCGCGGTCAGCGAGGTGGCGGCACAGCTGGGCTCCTCGGAGGCGACCATCTACCGTTATCTGAGCAAGCTGAAAGACTGATACATACAAAAACGAGGGGTGGCCCTGAAGCCATCCCTCGTTTTGATATACTGGTAATTATGCGTACAGGACGCAGCCGAGGACCTTCTTGCCGAAGCTCTCGAGCTTTGCCTTCTGTGCGCGGAGCGAAGCGTGAGTAGAAACAGCGCAGTCTGCTGCAAGGACAACGACATCCACTTTGGCAGCCTCAGAGACCGTTGCCGAAGACTGCAGGATGCTGCCGGAAACAAGGATATTCTTGCCGTCCAGCTCGCCGGAAGCCTTCAGAGCCTCGCCCAGAGCCGTCAGCTGATCCCCGGCGATGTCGCCGGTCAGCAGGATGTTCTCCGCCTCCGGCACACGGTTGCGGATGGTCGCCGCGATGAGGCGGGTCATCTCAGCATCGGCACTGCCGTCCGGCCGCTTCTCCATCTTGTTGAGAGAGGCATCCATGCCCTTGGCGGACTTGGACGCTGCGTTGGCCAGCGTACCCAGCACGCCCACGCCGCAGCTGCTCTGGAGGTCCTCGCTGACACAGACCTTGTCCTCCATCAGGAAGCGGACGACTGCCACGCCTGCCACAGCCACGATGCCCAGCAGGAAGCCGGTAAGAACGAACTTCTTGGCACCGCTGCTCTGCTTGGGCTCCTCGGGCTTTTCCTGTGCGGCGAGGTCCTGATCTGCAGTCTCGATGCTCTTTTCCAGCAGCTCATGATTGTTCTGCAGGTCTGTCAGATTGTTCTGCAGGCTGATCATGTTATCACGGGTATCCTGCTGGCTGTCGCGCAGCCAGGTCAGCACAGTGGTGCTGTCACTGCGGGAGACCTGCTTGGTATTATGGCCGCCCACGGTCGTCTCGATGTTTTCGCGGACTGCCTCCATCCGCTTGAGCATCAAATCCATGATGCGGCTCGCCTCATCAGCATCTTCACCATAAGTCGTGATGGTCAGCAGACGGGTATCGTTGTCCACAGAAACACTGATAAGTTCACGCATATAGCGTTCTTCCATGCTGAACTGGTCCGCAATGGTGATGATGGACTCATGGCTGGTCAGCAGGCTGTTGTAAGCACTGAGGACGGCGCTGGTGTAGTCCGGGTTCTGGTAGTCCATACCAGGCATGATCTTATAATCGGTGGTGATATAGAAGCGGGTCTCCGAGGTATAGACATTGTACGGGTCGAGCTTCTGGCGCACCGACTTGTCGATATACTCCTGTGCATTGTCGATGTCGAACTGCGCACGCACCTGATCCGCCTCGTTCTGGTTCAACTGCTGCTTATAGCTGGTGACATCCGTGTCGTGCTTCGTCTGGGCCTCACGGTACTCGATCATGTCCTCTTCGTACTGCTGCTCTGCGCTGGTACGGGGGACTTCCTCGCCGTTGGCGATGGCCTCGTCGATGGCGCGCTGGTTCAGCATTCCCTTCACGCTGCCCAACGCACCGAACAGCACAGCGCAGATCACTGCTGCGGCGGCCATCTGCTTGTACCTATGGGCGACCGCAAAGAACAGCGAGACCAGATCGATCTCCTGCTCCTGATTCTCTGCCTTGTAATTGTCCATACTTTGTGATTCCTCTCCTGTGCTTCTGCTTTTCAGCCTTCCTTGCTCTTTCAGAACAGTCAGCCGTTATACAGCTTGTTTTTCAGCTCTGCATAGCGCTGGCTCTTTTCGGCTTTGTAGGTGCTCATGACCTGATCGGCCAGTTCTGTGCTCTGTCCATTTTCTTTCAGGACCGTGCGCAGCTGGCTCACAATGCGGCCCATCTCCTTGTCGCAGTACGACTGCAGCGAGGTGAGCTCACCCGTCTTGGACAGGCAGATCATGATCTTTTTGGTTTTGGTCTGCTGCTCTGCGGGCAGCGTCTTGTACTCAGCCTTTGCCGCAGAGATGCTGGAATTGAGTCCCTTTTCTGCAATGGCTTTCAGCGCGTAGGTCTGCTGGATGAGAGCCTTGACTTCGGCCTCACAGGCTGCCTCCTGCTGCTTTTTTTCCGCCGGAGCCTCGGACGACGAGGCTGCGCTCTGCTCCGTGCCGGATGCAGAGTCTTCCGGCTCGCTGGACACTGCCGCCTCAGACTCCATTCTGGCCGGCTGCTCACCGGCGGCGGTCCCCTGCGCCTCGGAGGCTGCAGGCGCTTCATCCGTACCAGTCCGGGTCAGGCTGTCCAGCGTGAGCTCGCCGCTGAGCAGCTGTTCCAGTTCCGCATCTGTGATGGTGACAGATGCCGCTTCATTCGCTTCGTTCTCCGAGAGGGAGGGTTCAGCCGCTGTCACTCTTACCGTATTGAAGATGCTGAAAAAGCCGAATGCACCAGCCGCTGCCAGGCCAAGCAGTGCCAGCAAAGTCTTCCAGCCCCACTTTTTGACCTTTCTCTTTTCCGCGGCCATTAGTCCTTCTTGCTCAGGTAAGTATCGATCTTCTCGCCCAGGTGGTAGATACCATAGATGTAGCCGATCATACCCATGATCCCCATGCTCTTGAAGTTCTTGAACCAGTTCTGCAGCGGCTCAGTAGAACCCTTCTTGGCGCTGCTCCAGACAGCCGAGCGAGTCTCACTCAGGACCGCGTCCCGCAGATAGTCACCGATGAGGTAGTTGAACAGCCCCCAATAATCGGCGCCGCCCTCAATATAGATTTTTTCATTTTCCGCAATCACAGTATATTCGACAGGATAATTCATTTTGTTTTCCTTTCTCGGATCTAGTCCCTCTATTTTACACGATTCCAATGCTTCCCGAGCGCAAAAGGGCAGACTTTCCCCTTCAAAGCACGCTCTTCCATGCATTATATCATAGTTTGCAGGTGCTTTCAACCGATTCGAAAGTGAAAAATCAATCACATATCGCCCATCTGCCCCTTCTTCTGCTTCCGGAAAGGTCTTGAAGAGCCGCCGCAGGCATGATAAAATAGATGTGTATGTAAAAATGACCCGGAGTCATTCTGTAAAATGCTCTGTCATCCATGACTATAAAAGGAGAAATCTGAAATGAAACTCGGTATCGTCGGCCTGCCCAACGTCGGCAAGTCCACTCTGTTCAACGCCATCACCTCCACCAAGAACGCGGAGGCTGCAAACTACCCCTTCTGCACCATCGAGCCCAACAGCGGCATCGTGGCCGTGCCGGACAAGCGGCTGGACAAGCTGGCTG
>OHDV01000810.1_pt1 | contig 11516 bp, 7 predicted proteins | sample 1567041 | NCBI WGS metagenome assembly OHDV01 (sample SAMEA3879517, study PRJEB24766) | human gut metagenome | biome: human-associated habitat; feature: feces | place: USA | collected 1985/1987
TCTTACGGTCAAACTTACAGTTCTGTGTGATTGTACAGTTCGTTGCAAGACCAACCGCAACTGCTTTCTCAACTACCGCCTTATTGAGCACTGGAAGGGATCCCGGCATACCGGTACAAACCGGACAGGTATGTGTATTCGGTGCACCGCCAAATGCAGTCGAACATCCACAGAAAATCTTCGTCTTCGTGGCAAGCTCTACGTGAACCTCCAGGCCGATGACTGTCTCATATGTTTTACTCATTATGCAAGCCCCCTTTCTGCTTCCACGGTGCCAAGAGCATCCGGACGCTTATAAGTCTTTGTACATTCAAATGCATACGCTGCGCGGATGATTGATTTCTCGTCAAATGTCTGTCCGAGCAGCTGCATGCCAACCGGCATACCATCCTTATCCTGTCCGCATGGAAGGGAAATACCCGGCAGACCGGCAAGATTTACAGATACTGTATAAATATCTCCCAGATACATCTTGATCGGATCACTTAAAGATTCGCCCATCTTCAATGCCGTCGTTGGTGCAACCGGTCCTAAGATCACATCGTATTTTGCAAATGCATCGTCAAAGGCTTTCTTGATCAGCGCCTTTGTCTTCAGTGCCTTTACATAATATGCATCGTAATAACCGGAGCTAAGGACGAAGGAACCAAGCATGATACGACGCTTTACCTCTGCACCAAAGCCCTCGGAACGGGTCTTCTTATACATATTGTGAAGGTCACGGTACTCTGCGGTACGGTAACCATATTTGACGCCATCGAAACGCTCTAAGTTCGAAGATGCTTCTGCGGATGCAATGATATAGTAAGCAGGAATTGCATATTCTACCATACCAAGGTCAAACTCTTCCACGATTGCACCCTTGTCTTCGAGCTTCTTTGCGGCTGCAAGCACAGCTGTCTTAACATCCTCATCGATACCCTCTGCGAAATAATCTCTTGGAATACCAATCTTCATTCCCTTTACATCGTCCACTAATGCAGATGTGAAATCATCCTCTGCCTGTGCGTAGGAAGTGGAATCCTTGTCATCATGCTTACAGATTGCTTCAAGGATCGTTGCACAGTCTGTGACATCCTTAGTCAGCGGTCCGATCTGATCCAGAGAAGAACCGTAAGCGATCAGTCCGTAACGGGATACTGTTCCATAGGTTGGTTTAATTCCGGTTACACCACAGTAGGAACTTGGCTGACGGATAGATCCTCCGGTATCCGATCCGAGTGCATAGTAACATTCCTCTGCTGCCACTGCCGCACAGCTTCCACCGGAAGAACCGCCCGGTACCTTGTCTGTATCCCACGGATTTCTTGTCACACCATAATAAGAAGTCTCCGTTGTACTACCCATAGCGAACTCATCCATGTTTGTCTTTCCGATGATAACCGCGCCTGCCTCCTGCAGTTTCTCAACGGCAGTTGCTGTATAAGTCGGAACGAAATTACTCAGAATCTTGGAAGAACAGCTTGTAAGCATGCCATTGATACACATGTTATCCTTGATGGCAACCGGAACACCAGCCAGCGGTCCGGTAAGCTCTCCACTGTCAATCTTTGCCTGAATCGCTTCCGCCTGTGCCAGTGCGCCTGCCTCATCCACAGTCACGAAACAGTTGTATGTCTCGTCGAGTGCTTTGATTCGCTCCAGACACGCCTTCGTTGCCTCTACGACGGTCACTTCTTTGTCTTTAATTTTCTTGCCGAGTTCAACGGCGGTTAATTTCATTAAATCTTTTCTCATCTATACCGCCCTCCTTAGTCAAATGTCTTCGGCACTTTATAACAGCCATCTTTTTGCTCTGGTGCATTTGCCAGAAGATTGTCTCTGTCATCCGAATTTGTCACAACATCCTCACGGAATACGTTGCTGACCGGAAACGCATGGCTCATCGGTTCCACGGAATCGGTATCGAGCTCATTTAATTTGCTGACGTATTCCAGCATATTCGACATATCCTGCTTCGCCTGCTCTTTTTCCTCATCAGAAAGCTCGAGCTTCGCCAGAATACCTACATAATCAATTGTTTCGTCTGTAATCGTCATATTTTTCCTCCTATAATGCTTGCGAATCTACATATTATAGTTTGCGAAAATAATCAATAAACCTATTATTGTTTCTGAGATGTTCGGATTTATTTTCTACGCAGACGCGCTCTCGCTCGGTTCAGCACGTAGTGGTACTAAATTCGTGCCAATAAATTGTCACTTATTAAGTACCAACGTGCTTCAACGGTCTGCTTAAGAATAATAAATCCGAACATCTCAATATACTACTCTTCTAATGATTATTTCCGCAAACATATCATTCATGTTAACGCAAGCAATTCATATGAAATCACAATTGCCTTCTCTTTGCTGAAAAATACTACTGGCGTACTTTGATATGAACTTCACGAAGCTGCTGCTCTGTGACTTCGTTTGGTGCGCCACACATGAGATCCTGTGCGGTTCCGCTCATAGGGAATGGGATAACCTCGCGGATATTCTCCTCGTTACGAAGCAGCATGATCATACGGTCGACACCCGGAGCCATACCTGCATGTGGTGGTGCTCCAAACTGGAATGCATTGTAAAGTGCTCCAAACTTCTCCTCCAGAACACTCTTATCATAGCCTGCAATCCCAAATGCCTTCTCCATAATCTGCATGTCATGATTACGAACGGCACCGGATGAAAGCTCCACGCCATTACATACGATATCGTACTGGTATGCAAGAATCTCCAGTGGGTCTTTCTCATTTAATGCCTCTAAGCCGCCCTGTGGCATAGAGAATGGGTTGTGTGTAAATCCAATCTTCTTCTCTTCCACATTGTACTCGAACATCGGGAAGTCGTTGATGTAGCAGAAACGATATGCATTCTTCTCAAGCAGATCAAGACGGTTACCAAGCTCGGTACGAATCTGTCCTGCGAAGAGAGCTGCCTGCTTCTCTGTATCTGCGATGAAGAAAATCGTATCAAGCTCCTTCAAGCCTGCAAGATCTTTCAACTCCTGCTTCATATCATCCGGAATAAACTTGTCGATTGGTCCCTTGTAAGAACCATCTTCCAATACTTCGAGATATCCGAGTCCGCCCATACCGATAGACTGTGCGAACTTCAGCATCTTCTCATGCTGTCCCTTGGAAAGCTTCTTCTGTACTGCAATCGCACGAACGGTCTTGCCGTGGAATGGTGCAAATGTACATCTCTGGAAGAACTCTGTCACATCGATGATCTCAAGTGGATTGCGAAGATCCGGCTTATCTGTACCATATTTCAGCATTGCTTCCTTGTAGCTGATGATTGGGTATGGTGCTTCTGTAACGGTGTATCCCTTCGGAGCGAATTTCTTAAATGCTGCGGTAAGCACTTCCTCGCCAACCTTGAATACGTCTTCCTGTGTTGCAAAGCTCATCTCGAAGTCGAGCTGATAGAACTCACCTGGGGAACGGTCGGCTCTTGCATCCTCATCACGGAAGCAAGGTGCAATCTGGAAATATTTATCAAATCCGGACACCATCAAAAGCTGCTTGTACTGCTGTGGTGCCTGTGGGAGTGCATAGAACTTACCCTTGTATCTTCTGGATGGTACGATATAATCACGTGCGCCCTCCGGAGAAGATGCACAAAGGATTGGTGTCTGAATCTCCATGAATCCCATCTCTGTCATCTTCTGACGCAGGAATGAGATGACGTTGGAACGGAAGATCATGTTCTCCTTTACCTTGCGGTTACGAAGGTCTAAGTACCGATATTTCAGACGGACATCCTCACGGACTTCCTTGGAGGTTGTCACCTCGAACGGAAGCTGCTTGTACACCTTTCCTAAGATATCTACCTCATGTGCTTCCAGCTCGATTGTTCCGGTTGGAATCTTCGGATTGTATGTCTCCTCGTCACGATGCTGTACCAGTCCCGCTACGGAGATACACTGCTCCTTAGTAATTCCATCGAGCAACGTTGTATCGCGCATAACAACCTGCATTACGCCATACATGTCCCGTAAATCCACAAAGGATACGCCACCGTGGTCACGGATGTTCTCTACCCATCCTGCCAGTCTGATTTCTTTTCCGACAAGGTCTTCTGATACTTGCGCCATTGTCATGTCTCTGTAAATGTTTGCCTGCATTTTCCTATCTCCTTTTCTGCATTAAAAAATCCCGAAGTCAAATGTGCTTTGACCTCGGGACGAATGTACATGTGTTACATCCGCGGTACCACCCGCATTGAAACCATCTGTAATAAATATATATAAGACGGATTCCTCTCTTCATTCGTAACGTGAATGCTCCGGATAAACCTAGACCTCTTAGGATGTAGCTCCACGTAGGCTTCAGCTTATCAGCTCCGGTAGTGTTCCACCAGACATGGTGTCATGTTATGGCTCTCAGTCGGTGACCATATTCCCTGTCATGTCCTGTTGTCGGCAGTCTCCTTCAACGCTTTTTCCCTATAATTGTCTCGATTATAAGCTAATTATCGGCAAATGTAAAGGGATTTATACGATTTTTTTATTCCTTTACGAGATCACAGGTCTCATATTTCAGGATCTTCCGGAGTGCTTCCGGACTTACCTCCACCTGATAGCCGATCTTTCCTGCCGAGAACATAATTGTCTCAAAACCATTGGCGGTCTGATGGAAGAATGTACGGAACTGCTTCTTCATTCCAAGTGGTGAACATCCGCCATGAATATAGCCGGTTAACGGCAGCAATTCCTTGGACTTGATCATCGCGATGGATTTCTCGCCGGCAGCCTCTGCCGCTTTCTTCAAATCAAGCTCCTGATTGACCGGAATCACAAACACATAGTGTTCGCCGGATTTGCCGACTGTGACCAGTGTCTTAAATGCCTGATCCGGATCCTGGTGCAGTACCTCGACAACCTCCATGCCGCCGACCGCATCCGTGCCTGCATAGCAGTAATGCTTGTATTCGATTTTCGCCTGATCGAGCAGACGCATCACATTTGTTTTCTCTTCTTTTTTACCCATGTTGTTGCCTCTTTTCTATTTTGCTTATTGAAATGTATGGGCACTGCCAATCACATTTTGTCATAATATGAATCAATCAGAGCACAATCCATAATCAACACATAAAATACATTTCCATAATACCGGCTCTTCACGATTCTTCCATGATCGAATACCGGCCGATACGTTCCGTCTTTTTTCGCAAAACGGAATTTGACATAGTCATTGTTTCCACTTTTCTCCGAGTCAATCTGCTTCCAGATGCTCGTCTCAACCGCATCCTGCTCCTCCGGATGAATCAGATTCCGGAATCGTTGATCCGTATATGCAAGAAACTCATCAAAATCCTTACATCCCGCAAATTCTATCAACTCCTGATTCGCAAATAAGATGCGGTCATTCGTTTTATCCGCAATGTATATCAGAAATGCCCCCGGCAGATTTCTTGACACATCCTGAAGTGCAAATCCCAACTGGCTTCTATTCTGCACTTTGTAGTTACCCTCATACGCACAGCAGCTATGCTTTCCGTGTAATTTCACCGCATAAAGTGCCATATCCGCACAGCGGATTAATTCCGATACATCATCACAATCCTTCGGATATTCTGCATACCCAAGCGAAATATAAAATGGACGTTTCTCTCCATTCTGTGTGATATATCTAGGCTGCATAGTGAATTTCTCGATTTTTTCCTTCGCTTCTGCCTCCGTCATTCCTATCAGAACCGCCGAGAATTCATCGCCACCATTTCTGCATAGAATCGCATCCTTTTCAAAAGCATTCCGCATACTCTGCGCAAGTATCCGAAGCGCGGTATCACCTGCTTCGTGTCCATACATATCATTGATAAATTTGAAGTCATCAATGTCTGTCTGAATTCCCACGCAATGCGCATCCGGGGTATCCTGTATTGCACTTTTGATTTGTTCATCAAACCCATCCCGGTTCAAAAGTCCGGTTAACGGATCCGTGATTGCTATCTTCTTTAATGCTTCCCGATGAAATTCGATTACAAGAATGCCTGCCACTAATCCTGTCAAAAATAATACAATGAAGAATCCAAGAACCAGATTCGGAAGTATCTTCCACCCTTGCTTCCATCCATCTTTTGGCGTGACTGCCAGATTAAATGTACAGCCGCCGAATTCAAACGTATATGTAACCGGATTTGTCAAATCTTCTTTCGAGAAGGATAATCTCTCACGTTCTTCCGAAAGCGGAGAAACCGTCTTGGTCAAGCAGTAATCATACCCAAAATCCGTAAGAGCCTGCACCGACTCTTCAAAAATTTCCGGAACCCGGATAATCACTATGGTAAATCCCCAGAATACAGGATTCCCATCCGCCGCCTCAAGATAGACAGGATAGCGAACTACAATTCCACGACCTCCCTGCTTTAAATCAAACGGTCCCTGCATCGTTACACAATTGTTATCTCTTCCATAGCGGCAGATTTCCCCACGTTTTTCATCATGAAGCAGGTCTATCTTTCCTGCCTCATTTCCTTCCGCCGGGTAAATCTCTGTGACAACCCCATCCGGTGCAATTTGTATGCTTTGAACAAAATCTGACATCAGATTCTCAGATACCTTTTCAAAATTGTCAATTGTCCCATTCCCGCTGATTATGATCGCTTTCAGTGCATCGGCAATAGCAACTCCGCGGTTCATATCGTCGCGTAGTCGTTCCGCATAGGTGCTTGCATTCAGCTCCGTAATCATCCGCACCTGTTTTCGGTTTGTATCATAAGAATGATGTATAAATGCTGTCAAAATCAAACATCCGACTACAAAAGTCAGCAACGGAAGCATCCATTTTTTATTATATTGTTTCTGAAGGAATCGCATTGTTTCGTCTGTCGCCTCCATCTGCATCCGATTTCATTCGCTCTCAATAAAATCGTCTTGTATTTTATCGTATTTTTTTCCGTTTGACAATCCGATGATTTTCTCTTTTCACATGCAAACAGGCTTTTCCAACACATTCATGTCAGTAAAGCCTGTTTTGTTCTGTCTATATAACAGTCTTCCTATTTACTTGTAATGCTTCTTTCTTCTTACGATCATTCCTGTACAACCTGCCAGTGATGCCATAAGAATTCCCATCCAGAGTATCAGGTTCATAGGATCCCCAGTCTGTGTCGCTGTCCCATTCTGGTTGTCATTTTTCGCATCTGTAACATTGGTCTTTGCATTGTTATTGGAAATATTACTATTATTGTCAATCGTTTCTTTTGGACTTTCTACCGTCGTATTCTTCACGACTGCGAAGTTCGTGCTTGCAGATCCATCTGTCCAGATCATTTCAAATGTATGGCTTCCCGCAGATAATGTCTTTAGATAATCCGAAGTAAATGTGATGATTGTTGATCCTTCGGTCACTGTATAGTTCTTCGCATCTACAATTACACCATCTACCTTTACATTCTGGAACTTCGACATCTCTCCGTCACCCCGAATTACAAGGCTTCCATCTGTATTCTGTGTCCACTGGCTGTTTGCACCATCAATAATCTTATATTGCGCCGGTACCGTAGTCGGTTTCGGTGCTGGTTCCGGTGTTGGTTCCGGTGTTGTATTTTCTGTAACAGTCAACGTGACGATTTCTGTTGTCACAGAGCCCCCGGCATTGCTGATCACACACTGATACTTAAATCCATTGCAATCCTTATCAACTGTAGAAGAAAGATAATTTGCGCTGTTTGCCCCCGTGATATCAACAAATCCGTTTCCATCGTTTCGATTGATCTGCCACTGATAGGTCATACCCTCGCCACTTGCTGTCACAGCAAATGCTGCCTGTTCTCCAACTTTCACAGATACGTTTTGCGGCTGGGAAGTAATCGTTGGTTTCTCAACAGATGGCGGAACAATGATTTCCTGTGCTTTAAAAGTAACCTCTATCGTATGGGCAGCAGTTACATTTTCAAATGTATAACTTGTAACAATGCCTATCTCTGCGCCGTCCACCTTCAAAGACTCTATCTCATAGCCCTCATTTGCAGCAATCGTAAATGTCTGATTGTTTCCTTCCTCGACCTCTACTTCGCCGCTCGGAGAAATGCTTCCATTTTCCCCGGCTGATGCTGTGATCGTGTATTTATTCGCTGGGGCAGGTGGTGTTACCGTCTCTGTCACTGTCAGGATTGCTACCTCTGTAGTCACGAAGCCAGCAGAATTTTTGACTACGCACTGATACTTGAATCCATTGCAGTCCTTATTTGTCACTCCCGTCGTATAAGTCGCGTCGGTTGCTCCATCAATATCCACGAAGCCATTTCCATCATTTCGGTCAATCTGCCATTGATAGGTTAAATCTGTCCCAGTTGCTGTCACAGTAAATGTCGCTGTCTCTCCTTCTTTCACAGATACATCCTGCGGCTGGTTCTCTATTTCCGGAGCTTTCGCATAGCTTAACGCCACAGCATTTCCAGATTTCACAATTGAACAGCGGGAATTGTCCGCACTAAAATATGCCGGATTACATCCCTCATTCGTCATGACAGTCGGCTCCTTCCACGGGAATCTGTCATTTGCCACTTCAATACCGATCATAGATCCTTCCGTAAGACCATCTGCTTCAATAATATGATCACTACTCTGATAATAATTTGAAGTTCTGCCGTCCTGAGCTGTATTGCCAGTAATCGTTACTTTTCCTTCTAATTTAACCGGATTGGCACTGTTGACACTGATTCCTCCGCCAAAATATACCCCTGCCGTATTCCCCGTGATACTGCCGCCTTTCATCTCAAAGTGTGTACCACTATGATACACTCCACCACCAGAACCTTGTGGAGCCTGATTACCTGAAATCAAAGCATTTCCTTCCATCCCAAAATAGCCATCGCAGGTATATACACCACCGCCATAATGCGTCGTTGCAGTATTTCCAGTGATAGAACTGTCATCATGCATCATATAAACATCCGTTGTAGAACTACCACCATTCCAAACACCACCGCCAGTCACTGCCGTGTTATCCTTGATCGCAGAGTGTCCATACATATCCACATGATAGTAATTAAATACACCTCCACCATCTTCTGCAGCAGTATTATTACTGATCAACGCACTTCCTGCCATCTTAAATGTTGACCGAGTGTCGTTATATACACCGCCACCACAGCCTGTATAATCATTCTTCTTTGTAGCTTCATTATTTGTAATGCTTCCGCCTAACATAGAGAATGTTGCATAATAGTTCCATACGCCACCGCCATTTTCACCTGACGCTGTGTTTCCAGTGATACAGCCATTATAGAGAACAAACGTACCATTATTCTTAATACCTCTTCCTGTCTCACCCGTGTTGTGTGTGATCTTCCCCGTTTCTCTTCCGCTGTGGCAATCAGTGATCGTAAGTTCCTTATTGTTCGTAATTACTGTTTTTTCATTTGCACCGGTTATAGTATAACCATTCAGACATAGGAATACGCCATCCGCAACATTCATTTCCCATGTATCCGTAAGCACGATATTGTTTTTCAGATAATAATAACCTGCCTTTTTGATTTCATCCAGACTGCTTATGCCCATCCACGATTGCGCTGTGTGAGAATGGGACTCCCCACCCTCTTCTGCGTTTTCCCTTCCACAGATACAATGTGAGTGTTCTGATCCGATTTCCGAATCCGGATCTTCCGTTACCTTTGTTGCTTCCACCGCATAAACCATTCCGTCCGAATCGGTCATTTCAAGCCAGATTTTACACTTTGACAAATCAAAACCAACAGAATCCGATATTTTAGCGGTTTTTTTGATATCTGAGATAGTTACCTCTAATTTGCTATCGTTAAATTCATCTTCAAACCAGGCCCTTTCCTTCCCATCATATTTATATTGTACTACAAGCAATACTTTATTTGCTGTATTTCCTTTAACTGCCTTTATTTTTCCTGTTGATGCATTATAGGTTACTGAACCAATATTCTTCTCGCTTCCATCCAAACGAAGAATCATATCGTTTGTCATTGTCTTCCCCGTCATATCTGCACCAGACGCAAAAAGTACTTTTGACAAATCCAAATTGGAAGCAGGGCGAATATCATTTCCAACTGTAATAAGCGTTCCATATACACATTGTCCATAGCCACTACCCGAAGCAGCTGTATATGCGTATTCATGTTTAGTAGATGAACCAGCCTCGTTTTTCAAAGGTGTGCGCAGCCAAATAATTTTTTCACTATTAAAATATGTTTTCAAATCCAAACACTTATCATCATTACTGCCTGCCCATATCTTTACCGATTGACTAGAATCTCCACCTAGTGCATATAATTTGTCCGAAGTTGCATAAACATTGTTGTTATATGTATCCATTGTTTTTACTTCAGTTTCCTGCATCAGCGACTGTTCTTTCATAGAAAAATAGCCCGTGTTTCTCGCAATATCCTGCAAAGTGTCCCTTAGAGCACTTGCTCCATAATGATTCGCATACACCGTTTTTTGCTCGTTTTCATATATATGTTTTATCTATCGTACTTGAATTAAACATTACGTCTGTCGCAATCGGTTCCGCAGCGAAAATAGCTGTATTATCACCAGATACACCATTATCTTTTCCCAAAATATACCATTTCTGTGCTTCCCCGCTACTATTCTTGCCAAACACCAGCTTGCCGACATTATTCGCCGTTCCATCGGCATTTGGTGCAAATGTACCATCCATCAACTGATCTTTTGTCGCATAAAATGTTATACTTGGTTCACTAATACTTACATTTGCCGCCTGCGCACGCAATGTGCTTCCCGGTATGATACCTGCTGCCATTCCAAACGTCAGGACGCTGGAAAGCAAAACTGCAATTCCTTTTTTCACCCTATTTCGTATTCTCATATGCATTCTCCTTGTAAATAACTAAACAACCAAACAATCTGCTAGAATTATTATAAATCGTACCTCAAGGTACAAGTCAAGCAACACAAATAATTATTTTCACCAAATGAGAATGTATATGAAAAAGCACGACGAAGTTTTTTTAAAAATGGCGAAATCCTCTGGATTCCAGGCGCAACAAGAAAGCCTATTTGAGGCTATGAAGAAATGGGATTGTTGACACCTGCTGTATAAGATTATGATATTGGGGGATTTTTTCAAATCCATTATTTTTTCCCCAAGCAATTTTGTCGTTTCCGGTTGCCGTTGGGGAAAAATCTCTTATTTGAAAATTTTACCCAATCATTTTTCATATATTTGCCTAAATGCTTGGGGAGATTTTTCTTATTTTTCTTTTTTACCCAATTGCAGTTTATTTTTCTGATTGAAATTGGGTAGGTTTTTCAAAACAGCAAAATTCCCCCCAATATGGTTAAGTATGGCATATATGGCTACTTACAAGCCATGCCCCATTCGCACCCCTTCGGGGCTGTTTCATGGACGGCTGGCGCCGTATAAAACAGCAAAAATAAACGCCCCTGCAAGTAAACTTGCGGAGCGTTATTTTTACTGTTTTGCATGGCTTGTAGCTTAACCAAAGTACCTCTTAAGTAACCCTTCTAATGCTTTGCCATGTCTTGCCTCGTCTCTTGCCATCTCATGAACCGTGTCATGGATTGCA
>OHDV01000827.1_pt1 | contig 11265 bp, 10 predicted proteins | sample 1567041 | NCBI WGS metagenome assembly OHDV01 (sample SAMEA3879517, study PRJEB24766) | human gut metagenome | biome: human-associated habitat; feature: feces | place: USA | collected 1985/1987
TGAATGTAGGTATTATAAGCTCATTATTTTTTTCATCATATTCAACTTCAAGTCTTGTAAAGTATTCAAGCATATCCTTGCTGGAAACATCTGTTCCAAGAAGTGCATTGATTCTTTCCGGCTCAAACGGTACTCTGGAAGGCTCTCTGGTCTCATTGCATACATCTACACAGCCGCCAACAACCTCGCCGGCTCCCAGTTCTTCCATCAGCTGGCATGCACGGTCAATTGCAGCCTGTGCATTGTTCGGATCCAGACCTTTTTCAAATTTGGAAGACGCATCGGTACGAAGCCCGATTTTCTTACCGGAAAGGCGGATATTGGTTCCATCGAAGCATGCAGCTTCAAAAAGCATGGTTTTTACATTGTCTGTAATCATGGAATTCTCGCCACCCATAATACCTGCAATACCGATTGCTTTCCTGCCATCACAAATCATCAGAACGTTTTCATCCAAAGTACGCTCCTGACCATCTAAAGTTGTAAATAATTCGCCTTTTCCGGCACGTCTTACAACAATCTCTTTTCCCTCGATGGTATCCCAGTCATATGCATGCATCGGCTGTCCGTATTCTTCCATAACATAGTTGGTAATGTCCACAATGTTATTGATTGGACGGATTCCCTGGGCTGCAAGTCTGCGCTGCATCCACTTTGGTGATGGAGCAATCTTAATATTCTTTACCACACGGGCGGTATAACGAGGACATAATTCTTTGTCTACTACATTTACTTTAATATAGTCATTAACATCCTCATCATTTCCGGTCTCAGTTACAACCGGCGGTACAAATTCTTTCTTAAAGGTTGCTGCTGCTTCTCTGGCAATTCCAAGGATTGAGAAACAGTCTACACGGTTGTTTGTAATCTCATATTCCACAATAGTATCGTCAAGGCCTAATGCTTTAATTGCATCATCACCCGGTTTCACCTCATCCTCTGCGAAGATGTAGATACCATATTCCGGAGCTTCCGGATACATATCACGGGTAGAACCAAGTTCTTCAATGGAGCACATCATTCCATTAGACTCAATTCCTCTTAATTTACCTTTTTTAATTTTGATGCCGCCTTCTGTCATCTTTCCATCATGTCCACCGGCAACACGTCCGCCATCTAATACAACCGGAACTTTATCTCCTTCTTTTACATTCGGAGCACCGGTTACAATCTGGATGTCCTCACCTGTTCCCACATCTACCTGACAGATGATTAACTTATCAGCATCCGGATGCGGCTCGATTTTCTTAATCTGTCCAACGACGATTTTCTCTAAATCGGCATCCATTTTCTTGTAAAATTCTACTTTTGAACCGGACAGAATCATTGCATCGGTATATTCCTGTGCATCTACATTAAGTCCCGGAACCAAAGCTTCTATCCATTTTAATGATGTATTCATATTGTTTCTCCTTCTATCAACTCTCTACTGTGTTCTTTTCTTTCCGACTACAGGAAACATGTCCCTTCAACTTCCCTGTTCATTAAAACTGTCTTAAGAAACGGTCATCATTCTCATACAAGAGACGCATATCATCAATTTCATATTTCAATAAAGCAATACGCTCAAGACCAACTCCGAATGCAAATCCTGAATATTCTTCCGGATCAATACCGCTCATACGAAGCACCTTCGGATGAACCATTCCACAGCCTAAGATTTCAATCCATCCTTCTCCCTTACAGAAACGGCATCCTTTACCGCCACATTTAAAGCAGGTGACATCCATCTCTGCACTTGGCTCTGTAAACGGGAAGTGATGCGGACGGAATTTTACTTTGGTTTCCGGTCCGAACAGACGGGCTGCAAACTCCTGCAGCGTTCCCTTTAAATCTGCAAATGTAATATTCTTATCGATTACCATTCCCTCAATCTGGTGGAAAGATGGTGAATGGGTTGCATCTACTTCATCTGCACGGAATACTCTTCCCGGTGCAATCATACGGATTGGAAGCTTGCCTTTTTCCATGACACGGACCTGTACCGGTGAAGTCTGGGTACGAAGCACGATTTTATCATTAATATAGAACGTATCCTGCTCGTCTTTTGCAGGATGATTTGCCGGAATATTTAACGCTTCAAAGTTATAATAATCATATTCTACTTCCGGTCCTTCCACTACTTCATAGCCCATACCGGTAAAGATACGCTCTACTTCTTCCAATGCAATGGTATTCGGATGACGATGGCCGACACGGTTCTTTTTAGCCGGAAGTGTAACATCAATTACTTCATGTTTTAATTTCAGTTCCATCTGGGCAGCTTCTAATTTCTGTTTTGTCTCATCCAATTTCTTTTCAATAGCTTCCCTGGTCTCGTTTACCAGCTGTCCTACCAGAGGTCTGTCCTCCGGTGCAACATCCTTCATTCCTTTTAATACTGCGGTGAGTTCACCTTTCTTTCCGAGAAATGCAACTCTGACATCATTCAGTTTGCCAAGTTCGCCGGATGATTCAATCTGATGAATTGCCTCTTCCCTGATTTTCTGCAGCTTTTCTTTCATAATAATATCTCCTTCTATCATTTTATTTCATTCATAAATAAACTACGAGAAACACGCTTTGCGAATTTTTCACGTAAAAAAACGCGAAGCATTTTCTTCCCATAGGGACGAAATTACTCCGCGGTACCACCCTGATTTCTAAATCATTAGACACTTATAAATACTTAACGCGTATCACGTCACAGACTACTAACATTCACCTGTGCAGCTTCCGTGCGAAATTCAATTACTGCCTTACCTTAAGGAAACTTTCAGCCGATGATTTCCTCTCTCTTTAAAAAGTACAATAACCTACTGAACACTTTCATTGCCTTTTACTTTTTCACTAAATGTTATAATACCACAGGGTTTCTAAAACTTCAAGTTATTTTTTATCCCGTTTCCGCTCCTTCTTCTGCTGTATGAATCCTGCAATATATTCGTCGAATACCACATTGAATTCCGCACATAACATCAGGATATACATACAAAAATACATCCACAACATAATTAATACCAATGTAGTCAGGCTTCCATACATGGAAAATCCATTAAAATAATTCACATAGATAGATAATCCGGCAGAAAACACACACCAGGCAATGGCACAAAGTACTGCACCCGGAAGCTGGGAACGAAAGGTTGCCTTACGGTTTGGTATCAATGTAAAAATCACTACAAAGAGAATGACTAACACCAGTATCATAATAAGGCTTCCACGTTCAAATATGAGACTTACAATATGTGTCATTATCGGAATATGCTTCACCAGAAGATGTTCTAATGATTTGCCAAATACCAGTAATACCAGCGAGATTACAATAGCAATGACAAATACAATGGTATAAATAATCGCCCAGAAACGGAGAACAAACCAGTTTCTGGTCTCCACAATATCATTTACCACATTCAACCCATTTGCCATATACTGCACACCCTTGGCTGCCGACCACACTGCTGCGATGGCTGCAATTGATACGATTCCAAAGGATTTGGTATAGACTTCATTGATAATATTTACCAGGAACGGTGCAATATATTCAGGCATTGTTTCATTTACAATCTGTAAAATCATCCCTTCCGTTACCGGCGTGTACTGCAAAAGGGAACTGAATACCATAAGAAACGGGATGCTGGATAAGAGGATAAAAAATGCCGCCTGTGCTGCAAATGCATTGATATTATCCCGTTTACATTTATCTAAAAATGATTTTACATTTCCAATCAGTTTCCAGAGCAAACTTATGCACCCCCTTCTTCCTTCGTCATATTTTGTGGCTGATATAACTCAGTCAGTTCTGTATCCTGATAAAAATAATTTAATATCCTTTTATAATCAAAGCCCTGCCCGCAAAGCTTTTGTGCCCCATTCTGGCTCATGCCAATGCCATGACCGTAACCACCGCCGAGGACTGCATAAGTTCCATCCCCTTTTGCCTGTATACTGATATAAGCACTGGGCAGAATACTCATTTCCACACTGCTTCCATCCAAAAGGCTAATATTCGTAATACCACAGCCCAAAATTGCACGCATATTATATTCGGACTGTACGCTGACTGCACCATTCTGGAAATCAAGTTCCAGTTCTAAAATAACACCACTCTGATTGCGTTTTACCACCTTTATTGCCTGCAATGAGCCAAAGTTGCTGCAACTGTCTGTTTTTTCCGTCTTAGATGCATCTTTATAATAACTAATAGCCTCCGGCTGGTGCTCTTTTCTATCGGCTATCGTATGAAGCAATGTCTCATCTTTTCCCTGGAAATCAAGCACAGTATTCCAACGGAAATATTTCAAATCCGATTCATAGCAGGCACTGTCTACGTTACTGATATAATCCAAGAAGCTTTTTTCATCCGATAAATCAATGGGATTTTCTTCACTGCGCACCCAGACGCCCTGCAAATAACCATAAGCATCTTTATCAAGATTCCAGGCCTCGTAATCTCCGGTATGGCCATAGGATGTGGAATAATAATAAGTCTCTATAATATCACCTTTATAAGAAAGTACCTGACCTTTCGTCTCATCTACCGCAGCTACCGTTTCCGGCGTCTGATTCTGCTTATTATACACCTGAAAATTCACACTGTCATCTACATGTGCTCCATAAGCTTCATATTTATTGTGCATCATCTGGATATAAGCATAGCTTCTGGCACAGACAGCCTGTGCTTTTAAGGCTTCCATTCCATAAGAAGATGGAACCTCACTTGGGATAACGCCCTTTACATAGGATTCTAAATCCACTACATTTACCACGGTATATCCTTCCGGATACATACGAAGCTCCATGCTGCCTGCATAAGCCGGGGATATGCGATTGCCCTGATTGTCAGTAAAATAGAATGGCGATGTGCCATCCTCTGTGACTAATGAAACAGACGATGTTGTCAGTATATTGGCATAACAGGATGCTGTAATCACGCTTCCTGCTTCTAATACAGTTTCCGTTTCTCCATAATAAAGATGCACCGGCACATCCGATACCAATGATACATCAGAACGGAACATATTATCATTGTCTAATAACAAAACACGGATGTTTTCTATTTTAGCAGGCTCTGTCAAAAGAATGGCGCAGATCTGTTTTTCTGCCACTACAAATGTAATTTCCATGTTTTCCAGCATCAGTGCATCCATGGAGACTTCCCGGATTCCATCATAAGTTGCATATATTTTCATGGCTTCATCTATCGCAACTTGTCCATATCCCTTAATCTCCATTGCGGTATCTGTTTTTGATATCAGCTTTCCGGTAATGGTATCTTCCTTCCGGCTGATTTTATGTATCTCTTTTTCACTGAAAGAAATATCTGCTACGACATTTGATAATTCTTCATCGGTATCAACCGGCACCTGGTATTCTGTTCCCTGATAAAGAAATGTAAGATTTCCTTCTATATTTGAAATGAGATAGGCATTTTTCAATGCCACATCTTCTTTATCCTTTGCGGCGACCCCGATTACTTTATCCTCCAACAGATAAACACCATAACTGTGAAGCTTCTGATACCACTTTGGATTGGATGTAATGGCATAAGTGCCATCCTGTGTGGTAAGCTGCTTTTTTTCTTTTTTCAATACAAGAATGTCCTTTTTTAAGACAGACGTATCGGTATCAAGATAACTTAAAATTTCATCATATATAGCAAACCAGGCTGCCCGGTCAATGTTTTTTTTCGAATCATCCAAAGGAATATATTCTTTTAAATGAAGCAATTCCAGAATGCCACTTACATCATCATAGGTAAGTGTTCCCTGTTGCGGCAGTTTCTCAGCCCATTCGTCCTTGGAATAATAAGTAAACTGCAGCAGGGAGGGAATCTCATTCCGATAAACACATTGTTCGGAATATCCATTTTTCTCCCCTTTTGTATCCGTTATCAGAACCACAAGTATAAGAACCAGAAGTGCTCCACAAAACAGCAACAGATAATTACTTTTTTTACTTTTCACTTTTCGCATAATAACTCCTTTATTGCCTGTTGCAGAAAAGAAGCTGCTTTTCAGCAGCTTCTTTTTTCTCTTTTGTATTTTCGGTTCTTTTGTAAACATGCTTCTTTGGTATACTATATGTTTATCTTCCGTACCTTATGATTCTTTTGTACACAAAGATTCTTTCGTCTATTCATACCTTATCTTTAGCAAATATACCCAAAATGCCGTTTCCTGTATTTTGACTCCTAGCAAAGCTAGGTGGGTAACCTCAACCAATACTCTGCCTTCCACTGCAAACGGAGGCCTGACATCCTATTGGAAATATTGGAATCCCGTTTAAAGTAAATGTAGGTTCAAAATAACAGGCGTGTCGAACATCCCAGGCATAAAACTATCTGCTTTTTGTAATTGTTATTATACTCTAATATGTGTCGTTTTTCAATGTAAAATTCCTGTCAAATTGTGGAACAATTTATGATTGCAGATCTTTTGGCGAAAAAGATGCCGGAAATAGTTCTTCTAATTTCATGACTTTAATGCCTCCAGCTCCATCTTCCATAATTACCTCAAACGTGCTTCCATCTACAAACTCTGTCAGTACCTGCCGGCAGACACCACAAGGTGTAAGAGGTTCTTCCCTGTCTCCCACTACAGCAATTGCCAGAAAATCTTTTTTCCCTTCCGATACCGCCTTAAAGACTGCTGTCCGCTCCGCACAGTTCGTGGGCGTAAAGGCTGCATTTTCAATATTACATCCGGTATAGATACTGCCATCCTTACAATAAAGGGCTGCACCTACATGAAAATTGGAATACGGTGCATAGGAATATTTTTTGGCTTCTTTTGCCGCTTCTAATAATTGTCTTTTGTCCGTCTCCATGACACTCACCTTTTCTAAATTATTTCTGTTTTACAATTTTTTCATTATCTTATCATTCTTCATTGCTCTTAATATCTGCTATCCCAGAATATCAACGGCAGAACTTGTGCCAAGCCGTGAACAGCCTGCCTTAATATAATTTTCCATATCTTCTTTGGTACGGATTCCTCCGGCCGCCTTAATCTTAACCTCCGCTCCAATGTGTTCTTTCATTAATAATACATCTTCCATGGTAGCACCTGCCGTTCCAAATCCGGTGGATGTCTTGATAAAATCTGCTTTTGCATTGGTAACTGCCTGACACATGGCAATTTTTTCTTCTTCTGTCAGCAAGCAGGTTTCAATGATGACCTTTAACCGCTTCTCATCACAGGCATCCTTCACCGCATTGATTTCCTGCAAAATCGCATCATAGCTTTTTGCCTTTGCCCAGCCGATATTGATGACCATATCTATCTCCTTCGCTCCGTTTGCAAGGGCATCCTCTGTCTCAAAGGCTTTCACCGCAGTGGTCGAATATCCGTTAGGGAAGCCTATCACTGTACAGACCTTTACCCTTTCACCCAGGTACTTTGCTGCCTGACTTACATAGCTTGGCGGTATGCAGACCGATGCTGTGTGATATTTTATCGCATCATCGCATATCTGCCTGATTTCGTCCCATGTAGCCTGTGGGGATAAAAGTGTATGGTCAACGTGTTTTAAAATTTCATTTATATCCAATGTCTGTTCTCCGTTTCTGTGTTTTATGTCTGACTTATTCTCCGGCGCAATCCTCACGAATGAGGTTTCGCACTGCCGAAACCGCCACCTGAACCGCCATGTCCGTATCGCGTACCACAGGATTCTCAAGCCCGAGCTTTTCCCTCTCCTGATTTGCAACCACAAGGAAGCATGAGCCTGCCCTGACTCCAAGCTTTGCCGCAACGACAAAAAGCGCGGCTGACTCCATCTCTGACGCAAGACAGCCAAGCATCCTCCATGCATTCCATTTATTGATAAGCTCGTAGCCTGCCGGCATTTTTTCAGGCTCGTGCTGTCCGTAAAATGCATCCTTGCACTGCACCACGCCTGTGTGATGCGTATAGTTTTTCTGCTTTGCTGCCGCAACAAGCGCGTTTGTGACATCTAAATCTGCCACAGCCGGAAACTCTATCGGCGCATACTCCTTTGATGTGCCCTCCATGCGGATGGCGCCTGTCGCAATCACGATGTCACCGCTTTTCACATCTGTCTGCATGCCTCCGCAGGTTCCGATCCTCACGAAGGTATCTGCACCGCATCTGTACAGCTCCTCCATCGCGATGGATGCGGATGGTCCGCCGATGCCTGTCGATGTTACGCTGACCTTCACTCCATCCAATGTGCCGGTGTATGTGATAAACTCCCTGTTGTCAGCTATCAGGACCGGATTGTCAAGGTACTGCGCTATTTTAACGCACCTCTTCGGATCTCCCGGCATGATAACATACCTGCCGACCTCTCCCTTTGCGACCTGGATATGATACTGTCTGTCAGGATCCTTTGAATAATTTTTCATGTAATGCCACCTCCCACAGTTTTCTTTTGTTAGCTTTAATTATACACAATTTCTGTGGTTTTGTGCAGAGGAAAGGACATTTTCTTACAATCTATAAAAACTACAGCTGGCAGAACCAGTATCCGAACACTCCGCTATCGACATCCGCTGCATTTGCCTGGGCGGCTGGCTCAAATTCCGTGAAGCCGAATATCCCTGCCAGCATGCGCTCCTGCGGCTCGCTCACGCCCGGCACTCCGAGATATTGCCTGCCATCCGTGTCCGTTTTGATGACAAGATGCTTATAGTTTGCGTAACCGTGTGTAAGAAAGCTGTTGTTGACTATGTACCAGTTTTTGGCCGGAAGCGTGCGAAGCTCTGATATGTCTATGCGCCTGATTTTGTCCTGACTGTCATCAACATTTTGACTATGAACCTCTTTCTGACAGCCCGGTTCAGGCTTAGGAGTCGATACAGGTTTTTGCTTATTTGATAAATCTGCTTGTACCTTGAGTGGTTTTCCTATAACTGCAGCCGTGTTATCCGTCCAGCAGCTTGCCAGAAATTTTTCATCTGCATTTTCCAGTTCTATCCTTACACCGAGCACCTGCAAAAATGTCTTTCCACTGTCCTTTACGTTTTCGGTATCTACATTATATATCTCTCGCGCTTCACCGTTTTTTACCGTAAGCTCTCCTGCCTCTATGACCGCCTCCGCTTCATATACCAGATACACTTTTCCTTTTCCGGAGTATTTTCCGAGATTTTTTATCTGTACGAGAAATGCACTTTTTTCTCCATTTATTTCTACTTTTATAAAGCCTGCATTATTTCCTTTCATTCTGCCATCATATAAATACAGGTATGTAACGAATCTCTTCATGCTTATTTACCCGCCTGCGCGTTTTGTACTATTCTATGAGTGAAGCAGTGATATTATGCGTGTTATTAATTTATACTTGATTTATAGCTATTCGAGCCATCTTTAGAAAATAAAATAGGAATTATTCTTATTTTTCTCTTGACAATTATAGTACTATCGTGTATATTGATATCAGTAACAATTCCTGATTTCATTTAAAAGGAGATTCATATGATTAAGTATAGTCGTCAAAGAGAGTCGATAGTCAACTTTCTGGCGAGCCGGACCGATCATCCGACTGCTGAAACTATCTATCAGAATATCAAAAAAGAATTTCCAAACATCAGTCTTGGAACTGTTTACAGAAACCTTTCCTTGCTTGAGGAAATTGGTGAGATCATCAAGATTTCGACCGGAGTCGGTCCTGACCATTACGATTACAACACAGCTCCTCATTATCATTTTATATGCAGAGGCTGCGGACGCGTGATGGATATCGATTTGGACTTCGCCGATGAGCTGATGACACAGGTGCAGGAATCCACTGATTTAGCCATTGAGAGCTGCTCAGTTTCGTTTACGGGACTTTGTCCGGATTGCAAGAATGAGCTTTCCTAGAGCCTGACAATTTTTACAACAATTAAACATTTATTTACTATCTTTAAAAGGAGGAACATTATTATGGCAAAATGGGTTTGTACAGTTTGTGGATACGTTTATGAGGGAGAGAATCCACCGGCAGAGTGTCCGGTATGCCACGTTGGCGCAGATAAATTCAAGAAGGTTGAGGGAGATTTAACACTTGCTTCAGAGCATGAGTTTGGAGTATACGCTTCAACTGTTAAGAACAATCCTGAAATCTCTGATGAAGATAAGAAATACATCTTCGAGCAGTTAAAGGCTAACTTCGAGGGCGAGTGCTCTGAGGTTGGTATGTACCTCGCTATGGCAAGAGTTGCCCACCGTGAGGGATATCCGGAGATCGGAATGTATTATGAAAAAGCTGCTTATGAAGAGGCAGAGCACGCTGCAAAATTTGCAGAGCTTCTTGGTGAAGTGGTGACAGATTCTACAAAGAAGAACCTGGAAATGAGAGTAGAAGCTGAGAATGGAGCGACTGCAGGAAAGACAGATCTTGCAAAGAGAGCAAAGGCAGCAAACCTTGACGCAATCCACGATACCGTTCATGAGATGGCTAGAGACGAGGCAAGACACGGAAAAGCGTTTGCCGGTCTGTTAAAGAGATATTTTGGTTAATCTTTAAAACGCATAAAATAAGCATTTCAGAGGATAGATGGTTGTTTAACTGTCTATCCTTTTTTGCTGCAGCAAATCATTTGTTTTCCATGCCCGTTCGGAGGGAAAACTATTGACAGCAAAAGTCGCATGATTATAGAATATAGAAAAGTGTTACTGAAAACAGTGACAAAAAAGAGCAAGGTGGGAGGTTGCAGTTGTGAAGAGATATATAAAGAGATGGATCAGTTTTATACTTTTTATGTGCGTTTTTGTCCAGTATCCCTCAGAGGGAGTGGTTATGGCGGCAGACAGCGATCAGAAAAACATACAAATTGTTGGTACCGCATCGATGAATACATATGATGTGGCACTCCGTGTTGGAAAAACAAAGCAGCTTGTGTGGAACGACCGGAAAGATGGTGTGGAAGTCATCCAATCCGAAGGTTGCAACAGTAGATAAAAAAGGTCTGGTAAAAGCAATCAAACCGGGAAAAGCAATGATTTCGGTTTCCGGTGGAAATCTGATCGGTTCTATGACCTGCAAGGTCGGTGTGAGTAAAAAAATTACCACAAAACAGGCCAGACGTAAGATTATGGCTATGAAAAAGACTTACAAAGAGGGTCTGTCCTGGACAAACGAAAACCGGCAGTATTTCTGGGAAGCCACGAACTGTCAGTGTTATGGATGTATTGCCCTGTGTGGAGAAATCAGTGATAAAGTGTTTGGCAAATATGCACCGGTGACAAAACACAGCAATTTCAGCAGGATCAAGGCAGGCGATCATATCCGCATCGGAAACGAACATTCCGTTATGGTTCTCCAGAAGAACGGAAATAC
>OHDV01000832.1_pt1 | contig 11252 bp, 9 predicted proteins | sample 1567041 | NCBI WGS metagenome assembly OHDV01 (sample SAMEA3879517, study PRJEB24766) | human gut metagenome | biome: human-associated habitat; feature: feces | place: USA | collected 1985/1987
TAGATATCCAATTGGATTTTCGGGAGATACACATATTACATGGGAGTCGCTTGATTTTCAACCGTATTTTACAACGACAGCGACAAACATCGGATATGGATGGTGGAGCCATGATATTGGCGGACATATGCTTGGCTACAAGGATGATGAGCTGACAGCCAGATGGACACAATATGGTATATTCTCTCCGATAATGCGTCTGCACAGCTCATGCAGCGAATTTAACGGCAAGGAGCCGTGGCGATTTAAAAAAGAGACTGAGGAAGCGATGGAGGCAGCGCTCAGACAGAGGCATTGTATGATTCCGTATCTGTATACCATGAACTATCGCAGCTATGCCGAGAATATGCCGCTGATTGAGCCTATGTATTATGAGTATCCTGAAAATGCAGAGGCTTATGAGGTAAAGAATCAGTATTTCTTTGGCAGCCAGCTTATGGTAGCACCTGTTACAACTCCACGTATTAAGGGACTTAATGTGGCAAGAACCAAAGTATGGTTCCCGGAGGGCATCTGGTATGATATCTATACAGGCATGCGCTATGATGGTGGAAGAATGCTGGAGGTTTACAGGGATTTGAGCAGCATACCGGTGTTTGCGAAGGCGGGAGGCATACTTGTGTGTGCAGATGCTGATGAGCTTGATGCAAGATCTGTTATCAAAAATCCTGATGTATTATGTGTCAGGGTATTCCCGGAGGCTGATGGTGAGTTTGAGCTATACGAGGATGACAATGAATCCTGCGGATATGTGGATGGCAGATGTGTGACCACAGCTATGAAATATTCTGCGGATAAAGATATGTTTGTCATTTCTCCGGCAGATGGAGATACATCATTAATACCTGACAACAGAACCTATAAGCTTGTCTTTGAAAGAAGAACTGAGGCAGCAGCCGATAAGGTAAAGGTATCTGTGGACGGTAAAGAGGTATTGGCAAAGAATAAATATGATAAAGAAAACAGAAAGCTCATCGTTACTGTAAATGCATCGACAGCGAGCAAAATAAGCGTTGCAATATCGAAAGACACAGTAGCGCTTGATAATCAAATCGAAAAAAGATGCTTTGATTTCCTGAATCAGGCAGAGATAGGCTTTGTGCTAAAGGATGAAATCTACGGTCTTATTACATCGGGAAAGAAAACAACAGTGATTTTATCAGAGCTCAAGGCAAAGGAGCTTGATACAGAGCTGTATGGTGTATTGACAGAGATACTTACAGCCTGAGGCAGTCACCGGTCATACTAGGTGTGACCGGTGACTTTCTTTGTTGTAAAAATTAAAAATGGATGATACTATTATAGTAAACGGAAGTATTTTTATAAGAAACATCAGGAGAAACTATATAATTCAAGGGAGGATTATGCAATGGGAAATTCATATAAGAACTGTAAAATACAGGACAACACAGCAGAGCTGATCTACGAGAACGGCAGTCTGTTTGTTACCATATTTGAAAATAACATAGTGCATGTTGCACAAAAACCCGGCATCGAAAGTGTTGCAATAGAAGAGGACTTTATTCCGAAGGCTGCCACACCGGACGTGACCTGCAAGGATACGTCTGATGCCAAGGGAACCGCAGCAGAAGCCGGTGTAAGCGATGCAGCAGTTAAAGCAGTCATCAGCGCAAGGAATATTACTGTATATGTAAAGGATAACGAGAAGCTTGATATTTATTACAAAGGGAAGCTTGTGCTTTCAGATTATGAAAAAGCACGCAAAAAGAGTGAGAAGAATCCGTACGAGGATCTTGCCATCGCAGAGCTTGAGGGACATACTGTCGGAAAAGATGAAGAAAAAACTGACTCTGTTACCATCATCAAAAAGCTTGGAAAGGATGATGCTATTTACGGTCTGGGAGATAAGCCGGGATGCCTCAACAAGCGTGGATATTCATATGTAAACTGGAACACGGATGATCCTGCGCCACATGTGGACAGCTTCAAATCGCTGTACAAATCCATACCGTTTTTTATCGTGTTGGGCGATGAATATTGCTATGGAATTTTTGCGGATAATACCTACAAGACAACCTTTGATTTCGGTTATGAAAACACAGATTACTATTTTGTCGAGCATGAGAAGGGCGAGCTGGACTACTATTTTATGCCGGGAAATGATATGGCAGAGGTGGTAGGACTTTATACATCAATGACAGGCACCACACCGCTTTATCAGAGATGGATATACGGCAGCCATCAGAGCCGCTGGGGCTATTACACACAGGATGAGGTGCTTGATATAGCTGACAAATTCCGCGAGCTTGATATCCCATGCGATGTGATACATATGGATATCGATTACATGAACGGCTACAGGGTATTCACCTTTGATGACAAGAAATTCCCGGATGTAAAGGGCCTTTCAGAGAAGCTTGCTGACAGGGGTGTAAAGCTCATATCCATCATTGACCCGGGTGTGAAGAAGGATGAGGACTACTTCATGTACAAAGAGGGTATGGAGATGGATGCATTTGCACATGATACAGATGGCAGTGTATATGAAAATGCTGTATGGCCGGGAACATCGGTATTTCCGGACTTCACAAAGCAAAGCGTCAGAAGCTGGTGGGGAGACAAGACAAAGATACTTCTCGAGCACGGTATCAGTGGCATATGGAATGATATGAATGAGCCTGCAAGCTTCAACGGACCACTGCCGGATGATGTGCAGTTTGAGTATGGAGCACATGAAAAGGTTCACAATATTTACGGACATTTTATGGCAAAAGCCACATATGAGGGACTTGCGAAAAATGATGGTGGAAAACGTCCGTTTGTACTTACCAGGGCTGCATATGCCGGAAGCCAGAAGTACTGCGGTGGCTGGACCGGAGACAATCACAGCATCTGGGCGCATATAGCACTTTCGCTCGAGCAGGTGTGCAATCTGTCAGTCAGCGGACTTGCCATGTGCGGCAGCGATATAGGCGGTTTCGGAAGTGATACTACACCGGAGCTTCTTGTCAGATTTTATGAGGCAGCAGTATTTGTGCCGTTTTTCAGAAATCATTCAGCGATGGGAACACGCAGACAGGAGCCTTGGCAGTTTGACGAGACTACGATAGATGCAGTCAGAAAGACAGTAAAGCTCAGATACAGATTTATCCCATATATCTATGATCTGGCACATGAGTGTGAAAAGACAGGAGCACCTATCGTGCGCCCGCTCGTATACGAGTATCCTGCAGATAAGCATGTGAGAAATATTTCCGATGAATATATGCTCGGAAGCTTTGTACTGGTTGCACCTGTGATCGCACCGGGCAAGGAGGCAAGAGAGGTTTATCTGCCTGACGGCGACTGGTATGATTACTACACAGGCGAAAAATACAGTGGCGGCAGATATATTTTAGCAGATGCACCACTTGATAAAGTACCTGTCTTCATAAAAGCAGGGGCCATTATTCCTGTTGCAGACGGAGAAATCCGCTCTACAGAGGACATTACAGAGGATAAGATCAGCATACTGACATATCCTGGCAAGGGCAGCTTCGTGCATTATCAGGATGACAATGAGACGTTCGCATACAGAGACGGTACGTATAATGCCGTTGAGTATACCCTGGATGGGGATAAGCTTGAGAAGAAGGTGTTGCATAAGGGATTGTAAAAATACATAACCTTAAATTTAAAATTCAATATCAACCTCTACAGGGCAGTGGTCTGAACCGAGCACATCGGTATGGATCGCTGCCTTTTTAAGCTTGTCATTGATGCGCTTTGATGTGATAAAGTAGTCGATACGCCAGCCTGCGTTCTTCTCGCGAGCCTTAAAACGGTATGACCACCAGGAATATATACCCTCGGCATCCGGATAAAAATATCTGAAGGTATCGGTAAAGCCGGAACATAAAAGCTCCGTCATTTTAGCACGTTCCTCATCTGAAAAACCTGCATTCTTGCGGTTTGTTTTTGGATTTTTCAGGTCGATTTCATTGTGTGCGACATTCAGATCACCGCACAGTACGACAGGCTTTTTGGTATCAAGAGCTTTAAGGTATTCACGGAAATCATCCTCCCACTGCATACGGTACGGCAGCCTTTTCAGCTCATTCTGTGAGTTTGGTGTATAGCAGGTTACGAGATAGAAATTGTCATATTCGAGTGTGATGACACGTCCTTCCTTATCATGCTCCTCAATGTCTATGCCGTAAGACACTGATAATGGCTCATTTTTGGCAAAAATGGCTGTGCCGGAATAGCCTTTTTTCTCGGCATAATTCCAGTACTGGTGATAGCCCGGCAGGTCAAGGTCAATCTGTCCCGCCTGTAGCTTGGACTCCTGAATACAAAAGAAATCCGCATCTATACTGTTAAAAAAATCAAGGAAACCTTTCTGGACGCATGCGCGCAGTCCATTTACATTCCACGATATAAATTTCATGTCTTAGTCCTCCATATCACTGCAATCTCCTAATAAAATAATAAAATCGTATTTTCTTTTTGGCAATTTTACTACAAAATCGCATTTTTTAAAAGCGGTTTGTATCTGCAGATTGAACTTTTTCCATAAAATACGTATAGAGTAAGAAAATACGCAAGTAAAATTTCTTACAGCACATCGCTTCCATCAGGAATCTTTGAGATAATAGTTCTGTTGATCCTGATTAAGAATAATGTCGAAACAGTAAAGGATATCACCTCTGCTATCGGGAAAGCCCACCATACAGCGTGAAGTCCACCAAGCTTTGAAAGGATGTATGCTGCAGGAATTAAAACCACAAGCTGACGCATGATTGATACGATCATGGAAAAGACTGCTTTTCCCAAAGCCTGGAATACTGTGCCGACGATAATACAAAACCATGCGATGAGGAAATGCACTCCGATTATTCTGAGCGCCGGAACACCGATTTTGAGCATATCGTCAGAGGCGCTGAACATTCCAAGAAGCACATGTGGTATGAACTCAAAGCAGGCAAAGCCAACGAAGAGCAGACAGAATGCTGTTATCAGGCTGACCTTTATTGTCTTAACCATACGCTTTCTGTTCTGTGCACCGTAGTTGAAGGCGATGATAGGTGTGATTCCGTTGTTCAGTCCGAATACAGGCATAAAGAAGAAGCTCTGCAGCTTGAAATAAACACCGAAAACAGCAGCGGCAGTCGATGAAAAGCCGATAAGTATTCTGTTCATGGCATATGTCATTAAAGAGCCTATAGACTGCATGATGATTGACGGAATACCAATAGCATAAATGGTTCCCATGATTTTGAAATCCGGGCTGTAGCCCTTGAAGCTCAGCTTGATATCATGATTGAATTTGTGGTTGCAGACAAAAGCAACAACGGCGGCCACGCACTGCCCCACAACGGTTGCCACAGCAGCACCGGTAGCGCCGAGCTTAGGGAAGCCAAGCAGTCCAAAGATCATGATAGGATCCAGAATGATATTTGTGATGGCACCGCAAAGCTGTGAGGTCATGCTGAAAATAGTTCTTCCTGTCGAGGTAAGCACCCTCTCAAAAAAGATTTCGGCAAAAATACCAAATGAAAAAATCATAACAGTACTCAGGTAGCTCACACCCATATCCATGATTTCGACATCAGCATTTCCAATCTGACTCATGTAAAAAGGCTTTACGATTGTAAGTCCGAGAAGCAGAAATATTACGTAGCTGAATGCATATAGTACGGCACCGTTGATGCCAATTTTGTTGGCCTCGTCGTATTTATGGGCACCGAGTGACTTTGACAGCAGCGCGTTTACACCTACACCGGTACCGGTTGCGACAGCGATGATGAGTGTCTGCAAAGGGAAGGCAAGTGAAACTGCTGTGAGTGCGTTTTCGGACAGCTTTGCAACGAAAATACTGTCCACGATGTTGTATAGAGCCTGTACGAGCATGGAAATCATCATAGGCAAAGACATGTTAAATACAAGTCTGCCTATAGGCATGGTTCCCATCTTGTTCTCTGTTACAGGGGCTGAATTTGTTTCCTGACTCATAATTCCTCCTATTGTAAATGATTGTTAATTTAAAACTCCTACATTATATATGTACGAAGCTTTAGTTATTAAAATTAAAATCACCGGTAGATTAGCCGGTGTTTAAAATGTGCAACAAAGCGCCAATTACATATAATACCATGACTGCAGGATACTTTCAAGGTATTATATAACTGTTAAATCATATCATAATAGTTAATGAAAAAATGCCTCAAAAAGTATAGCATTGCAGGGTATAAATTACGATAAACGCTTGACAAAATGACAGAGAGATATATAATTAGTTCAAAAATGAATAATTCAAAAATGTATAACGAAGCAGCAAAATAGGAAAAGAAAAGAAGGAATATCACATATGAAATTTAACTTTGAGTTTGCAGAGAAGATTTCGCGAACCTACAGCGATGAGTGCAGACCACTGTGCCATGAGCTGAAGCTTCCGCAGACAGCCTTTGATATACTCATGTTTCTGGCGAACAATCCAGAATATAAGACGGCAAGGGATATAGTTGAAATAAGAAAAATCAAGGCAAATCTTGTGTCTGTAAATGTTGATAAGCTTGTGAATGAAGGGTATCTGGAGAGAAAACCTGTGGAAAATGATAGGAGGAAGACGGAGCTTGTCTGTACAAAAAAGGCCGGGACTGTCATTGAAAGAGGAAGGCGTATACAGCAGCAGTTTACAGCAAATCTGTTTGCAGGGATAGATGAGGAGCAGAAAAAGCAGCTGACGATTGTTATGGAACAGCTTGAGAATAATATGGATGAAATAATCAGGAGGAAATCACACAAATGAGCACATTAATAACTATAATAGTAACATTTTTTGCCGGTATGGGCGCAGGCCTTGGAACCGGCTTTGCGGGACTAAGCGCAGCAGCAGTAATAAGCCCTATGCTCATTACATTTTTGGGAATGGACCCTTATATGGCAGTGGGAATAGCCCTGTCGTCTGATGTACTTGCCAGCGCAGTGTCAGCCTATACATATGGAAAGAACAAGAACCTTGATGTAAAAAACGGGCTCATAATGATGGTCACGGTTTTATGCTTCACGGTTGTTGGAAGCTATGTATCAAGCCTTGTGCCGTCAGCAACAATGGGCAACTTTTCGGTATTTATGACATTTTTACTCGGAATCAAGTTTATAGTCCGTCCTGTCATGACAACAAAGGAGGCCATGCAGGGAGTTTCTGCTAAAAAGAGAGCTGTCCAGTCAATCATCTGCGGTGTGCTTATCGGATTTATCTGTGGCTTCATAGGTGCGGGAGGCGGTATGATGATGCTCCTCATCCTCACCAGCGTCCTCGGCTACGAGCTGAAAACGGCTGTGGGTACCAGCGTGTTCATCATGACCTTCACGGCCCTGACCGGAGCTGTCAGCCACTTTGCCATCGGCGGCGCACCGGTCTGGCACGTCTGGGTGCTCTGCGTCGTCTTCACCCTGCTGTGGGCGCGCATCGCGGCGGTCTTTGCCAATAAGGCCGACGCCAAGACCCTCAACCGCGCCACCGGCATCATCCTCGTCATCCTCGGCGTGGTGGTCATGGGCTTCAACTGGCTCAGCTGACCGTATCCGGACAAAAAGAAATGCCTGTGCGGCAGATGCTGCACAGGCATTTTTAATGTTCTTTTAACGGACGAACTCGACCTCAACGTCGCCGTTCTTGGTGGCGAGGTTCAGCTTGTTGGGGGCATCTGCATTCTGCTGCAGGGTGTCCTTGCCGAAGAAGAGGAAGTTCTTGTCGCTGGCGTCGGAGACGCGGATCTTGCCGCCGCCTGCGGCCAGCTCAAAGCCGTAAGAGCTGCCGCTGCCGATCACAGAGCCGGTGATGCTGCCGTTCTGTACCTTGGCGTTGCAGACGTTGGCAGAGATGTTTTCCAGCTTGAGGGTGCCGCTGTTCTGGATGGTGGCAGCCACATTCTGGGAGGTGACGCCGCTCATGGTGATCTTGCCGTTGCGGGTGGTGCCGCTCAGGGTGGAACCGTTGAAGTTCGATACCTCGATGCGGCCATTGTCGGTGGTGAGGCTAGCGGTCTGTGCCGAAACGCCGTTCAACGTGATGCTGTCGTTGGTGGTGCTGACGGTGATGTTTGCCAGCGTCTGGCGGGGTACCTGCAGCGTCAGGGTGCAGCTGCGGGTGTCCTCACTCTGGATGATGAGGGAAGCGTTGGGCTCCCGGGTCTTGGTCACGGTGAGGGTGCTGCCCGCCACCGTGAAGTCGTAGAGCTTGGAGCTTTCAAAGGCGTAGCTCGAGGTGTAGGTGTAATCGGCGCGGATGTGGTCGATGTCGGCGGCCTGCAGAATGACCGCAGCGCTGTTGTCCTGCACCACGATGGCGTTGATGCCGGCCGGTGCGTCATAGCTGGCGCTGTAAGTGGCCACAGGTGCTGCCGCGCCGCAGAAGAGCGCAGCCGCCGTGACAGCTGTCAGAAGAGCGAGAAGAAACTTTTTCATAAGGAAAACCTCCTGTCGCAATAAAATAGATGAGCGGAATGTCCCGCAGAAGATTTTACTTTATCCGTCCGGGCCGCAGCTGCGGCTCGGATAGAATTTCTCACCTTAAAAATACCGCAGCAGAGAAAAAAAGTCAAGAGAGAAAAAATGAACAATAAAAAACGCCTGCACAGTGGTGCAGGCGCAAAAGCAGGATAAATTATTTTTCTTCGATGGTGGAGTGCTCGATGACATAGTCGGCAGCGCGGCGGATGCCCTCGTTGCGGCGGATGGCCTCCACGTTGGATGCAGCCTTGACTTCCTCGAGGGTCTTCTTGGTGCGCTCAGCGCGCTCGGACAGGGTCTTGTCGATGTCCTCCTCAGTGGGAACGAGGTTCTCGTTCTGAGCGATCTGCAGCAGGGCCATCCGGGCGCGGGTGTTCTTCTCCGCAGCAGTGTGGACAGCGGCAGTGAAGCTCTCGCGGGTCTGATGGATCTGGCTCAGGTAGCGGTCGAGGCTCAGGCGCTGCATCTGCAGCTGCTGCTGGATCTGCTCCATCTCCTGCTGATAGGCACTCTCGACGAGAACGCTGGGCAGCTCGCCCTCAGCGGCTGCGGCCAGCTGGGTGAGGATGGCGTCCTTAGCGCGGTTGAGCGCGGCGGCGTGTTTGTTGTCGTGGAGCTGCTGACGGATCTGGGCGCGGAATTCGTCCATGGTGTCCACATTGGCAGCCTTCTTGGCAAAATCGCTGTTCAGTGCGGGCAGCTGGCGGACACAGACGTCGTGCAGCTTGATTTTGAAGACCACGGGCTTGCCGGCCAGGTCCTTGACGTGGTAGCGGGCCGGGAAGGTGACGAAGATGTCGAACTCCTCGCCGCCCTTGTGGCCGAGGATGCCCTCCTCGAAGCCGGGGATCATCCGGCCGCTGCCCAGCTGCAGGGTCTGGTTCTGGGCGGTGCCGCCGTTGAAAGGCTTGCCTTCCAGCAGGCCCTCGTAGTCGATGTGGACGATGTTGCCCTTGACGGCCGGGCCCTTGTGGGGCACCAGCTCAGCGGCAGCATTGCGGCGGCGCTCCAGCACGGCATCGATCTCTTTGTCGGTGACGGCGGGGGTCACGCACTCCACATGGAAGCCGGTGGTCTGGGTCAGGTTCAGTTCCGGCTGCAGGGCCACGGTGGCGGTGGCTACAAAGCCCTCGTCCTTTTTGACGCTGACCAGGTCATAGCTGGGCTCATCCACCGCCTTGAAGCCGTGCTCGGCCATGGCGGCCTCGTACAGGGCAGGAACATCGCGATCCATCAGGTCGTTGATGGCATCATACCAGAATGTGTGCTCGCCGCGGTCGGCCTCGATCTGAGCACGGTCAGCCTCGCCCTTGGCAAAGCCCTTGATGGTGTAGCTGGCGCGGGTGCGCTCATACACCGCATTGGATGCGGTCTCCAGCTCCTCAGCCGTTGCGCTGAAGGTCATCTTGCAGACACTCTTTTCGGGAGTTTCCACGCTTACCAGTTTCATAGGAATCCAACCTCCGTGTTGCCCCAAAGGAGCGATTTCAAACATTAATAAAGTTATTATAGCACAAGTGGGGCAAAAGCGGTATAATAAAAGAGAGAAAAAGTGCGAAGCGGGCGATTTTTGCCCGGCGGAGCACGAAAGGATGTGCATCGGATGCGCTTGTTTGACGTTCTCGGGCCGGTTATGATCGGCCCCTCTTCCAGCCATACAGCGGGTGCCGCCCGGATCGGCTACACGGCCCAGAAGCTTTTGGGCGAGATCCCGGTGCAGGCGGATATCGGCCTGTACGGCAGCTTTGCCACCACCGGAAAGGGACATGGCACGGATAAAGCCCTGGTCGCCGGCCTGCTTGGCCTGCGACCAGATGACCCCCGCCTGCCCGACAGCTTTGCCCTGGCCGCAGAGCAGGGCATGGCATTCCGGATCCATCCGGTGGAATTGCGCTCTGCGCACCCCAATACCGCTGTTCTCACCCTGACAGGCCGGGAGGGGCGGGTGCTTTCCATGAAAGCCGCTTCGGTGGGCGGCGGGCGCATCCGCGTGACCGAAATCGACGGCGTGCCTGCCGATTTCGGCGGCGACAGCAACACCCTGATCATTCACAATGAGGACACCCCCGGCTGCATCGCCGAGGTGACCGCTTCGCTGGCGATGCGGCGGATCAACATCGCCTCCATGCAGGTGTTCCGCGCGGGCACCGGAAGCTATGCCGTCATGGTGCTGGAATGCGATTCCCACATCCCGCACCCGCTGGTGCAGCAGCTGGCTGTGATGCCCGGCATCCTGAAGGTGACCTGCCTGAACGTGGACGAGCCGGAAGAAACGGAGGAATGAGCCATGGCATTTTTGTCCTGTGAAGAGATGCTGGCTGCTGCCCGCAGCCAGAAGATCACGCTGGCAGAAGCGGTGCTGCGCAGCGATTTGGAGGAGAGCCGCCTGACCGAGGCGCACAGCCGCGCCGCCATGCGGCATTTGTGGCAGGTGATGCAGGCCACCAGCCGGGACTACGACCCCGCCCAGCGCAGCCGCAGCGGCCTTTCCGGCGGCGATGCCGCCAAGGTGGAGCAGGCGTGGCAGCAGGGGCGCCTGCTGGGCGATGATTATCTGGCCGCCGTCACGGCAGAAGCTCTGAAAACCGCCGAGTGCAACGCCTGCATGAAGCGCATCGTGGCCGCGCCCACGGCGGGCAGCTGCGGGGTGCTGCCGGCGGTGCTGCTGCCGCTGGCGCGCGCCGGGCAGGCAGACGAGGACGCCGTCTGCGACGCACTGTATGTGGCGGCAGGCTTCGGGCAGGTCATCGCCGCCCGCGCCACGCTGGCGGGCGCAGAGGGCGGCTGTCAGGCCG
>OHDV01000836.1_pt1 | contig 11200 bp, 7 predicted proteins | sample 1567041 | NCBI WGS metagenome assembly OHDV01 (sample SAMEA3879517, study PRJEB24766) | human gut metagenome | biome: human-associated habitat; feature: feces | place: USA | collected 1985/1987
CTGAGCTACCAACGCATACGTTCCGGTCGGAACATGATGTATTTTATCACTCAGGCGGGGTTTTGTCAACTGTTTTTTGAAAAAATCTTCTGTGGTTTCTCGTTTTTCTTCGAGCGCTTCAAAAAAACACGTCTTTTCGTTTATCCGTTCATCAGCCGTCGTTCTCAGCCAGACGCTCCGCAATGCGGACGCCGGTGGGAGTGGCGGCAAGGCCGCCTTGGCCGGTCTCGCGGAGGTCGGGGGAGAGCAGACTGCCCACGCGGCCCATAGCGTCGATGACCTCATCGCAGGGGATGGCGTAGTCCACGCCCGCCAGCGCCATATTGGCGCAGGCGACGGCGTTCACCGCGCCGACAACATTCCGCTTGACGCAGGGGACTTCCACCAAACCGGCCACGGGGTCGCAGACGAGGCCCAGCAGGTTGCCCAGCGCCATAGCGGCAGCCGCGGCACACTGCTCCGGCGTGCCGCCCTTCAGGTGGCAGAGGGCCGCAGCGGCCATGGCGCTGGCGGCACCCACCTCGGCCTGACAGCCGCCCTCCGCGCCCGCAAGGGTGGCGCGGGCTGCAATGACCTGACCAAACCCAGCGGCCACGTAGAGGGCCTCGCAGATGGCATCCTCATCAGTCTCGCCCACGCGGGCGAGGGGGAGCAGCACCGCCGGGAGGACGCCGCAGCTGCCCGCCGTGGGGGCCGCCACGATCTGACCCATGGAGGCATTGACCTCGGCCACCGCCATGCCGGCCGCCACAATGCCGCACAACCGGCCGCCCAGTTCACTGTTCTGGGCATAGCGGGCCAGCTTGACGCTTTCGTTCCCGGCCATCAGGCCGTGGGTGGGCACCGTGGGGTCCAGTCCGGTGCGGATGGAAGTCCGCATCACGTCCAGATTCAGCTTCATCTCCGCAAAGATCTCCTCCCGCGTCCGGGTGGTATCCTCCATTTCCCGGCGGAGCATCACCTCACCGATGGAAATCTTATACCGGCTGCAAAGAGTCAGCAGCTCACTGCCGTGGTGAAATTCATAACTCATAGGGTACATACCTCCCGGATAACAGGTTTCAGGTTCTGAATCGCGCGGATGCTCTCCGGCGGGATGGGGTCATCCGTCTCAATAATCATGCAGGCATCTTTCCGCTTGGCGTTCCGGAACACGCGCATGAACGCAATGTTCGCCTGCGCATTTTCCAGCACCTCTGTCACCTGGCGGATCACGCCGGGCTGATCTTGGTGGAACACCAGCAGGGTGGGATACTCACAGCGGAACGCCACATCCATCCCATTGAGCTGCCGCACCTCGATCACCGCACCACCCAGTGAAACGCCCACCATGTCGATGCGTAAACCGTTGGCTCCCTCGGCACGAATGCGGGCAGTGTTGGGATGGGGCATTTCCTGAGTAGAAAGGACCATCTGCACCTCCATTCCCCGCTTCCGTGCTTCCTGATAGGCATTGCGGATGCGCAGATCGTCCGGGGCAAACCCCAGCAACCCGGCAATGATAGCCTTATCGGTGCCGTGGCCCTTGCCCGTTTGGGCAAAGGAGCCGTAGAGGGTGATCTCAGCCGTGCGGACCTGGTTGCCCAGGATGCGGCTGGCCACATTGCCCAACCGGGCAGCCCCGGCGGTGTGGGAACTGGACGGCCCGATCATCCGGGGGCCGATGATATCAAAAAGCTTGTAGGAACCCATCGTTCTCACCTTTCTTTTTTCCAAAAAAACAGCGAACGAGCCGGGGTCTGCGGCACCGTTCGCTGGTTTGCATTTGATTCAGGAGCTCAAGGCTGCTCAGTGGGCCGCCTTTTCCGCAGGTTCTTCCTCAGCCGGTGCTTTCTTGGGGATCAACTTGATGCCACCGTTCTTATACAGGACATAGGCACACAGCACCGAGAGCGCCATGACCGCCAGGACAACAAAGCCCTCTTTGCCGGACAGGCTGTAAAAGTGGTTGACCACTAGGACCAGGATGAACGGCAGGACTGCACACTTCAGCTTTCCTTTGGCCACATAGTTGCCACAGTTCTCATTGAACATTCCTAGGAACAGGCTGCCAAACAGTGCGGGCAGCATGTAAGCGGTCGCCGTTTTGACGGCGGGCATGGTCAGCAGCGGCTGCAGGGGGACTAGCAGGATGACCCCCATGATGATGATAATGGTTGTGATAATGGAGGAAGCTGCAATGGCAATGCTGGCAATGACATCTCCCTCATCGGTGCCCTGGCTTACATCCGCCTGGGTCATGGCGTTCATGGCGCAGGGCAGCTTCAGGTTGGTGACGTTGCCGGTGAGGAATGCGATGTAAGAGGCGGAGCCCAGCACCGGGCTGAAGCTCAGAACCTCGGAGATATTGGAGGGGATGAACACGGCCAAAAGGGCACTGCCGGTCATGAACACGCTGCCCACACTCTCCGGCCAGACCCCATAGACCTGGCTGATAACGGCCGGGATGCCCAGCATGAACACGATGCCGATCAGCGCGCCGATGCGGCCAAAGCGATGGGTACTGTCAAAATATTTTTTATCCATGGTACAGGCCCTCCCTTAACCCAGAAGATTGATCCACAGCAGCGACGAGATCATGCCAAACAGAAGCGAGTCGGCCATGACAAAGTTCTTGAGCCAGTTGCAGTGGAACTTTTTGATGATGACATTGTGAAGCACTGCCACCAATGCAGAGGTCAGCAGGACAGCCGTATAGACCAGGCCCTTGGAGAGCTGCAGGGGAACATAGGCTGCAGTGATCGAAATGGACAGCACGCTGGTGGCCAGGATGCCAAAGCCGCCCTTGCTGCGCGCTTTCTCTAGGCCAGACTGGATGCTCTTGGTGAAGATGATGGAACCTACGATGCCGCCCAGGATGCAGACGCTCATCACGAACATGATGGTACCAGCCAGCTGGGGATCACCGGAAGCGCTTAGGGCACCAATGGATTCGTAACCGCTGGCGGTCGCCACCATATCGGCTGCCATCAACTCGTACATTACGGAGCCGACCACCGACAGGCGGAACCAGGACCAGGGCACACCCAGAACGGCCGTCAGAGAAAACAGACCAATGATGATGGAAATGGACGGCAGGATGGAATAGATCGCCGAAGAAATGATAGCACCTTTCAGTTTTTCCTTGCTCAGGCCGATCTCCTGCCCATGCTTCCAGGAGCGAATCAGGGTCAGAACGGAAAAGACCAGAACGTAGGCGATGGCAGCGATGACTAAGATGTACAGCAGCTTGCTGTTCATGATCTGGCTGAACGTCATAATTATTTCCTCCTTTTACAAGCCTTACAGGCCGGGCTGCCTCAGCGAGGCAGCGTGCCGTCCGGGATGATGCTGTGGTAGTTCTCGCCGTTCAGGTTCTGCACCTGCTCGGCAGCAGCAGCCTCCAACAGCTCCGGACGGGTCAGTAGGTCATAGGCAGTCATGGCAATGGACTTACCGGCCACCAGCATTCCCTTGTGGGCTGCCGAGGATTTGCCGTTTGCCACCCACTGCCAGGAGTGCGGCGGGGTGCCCTGCGGCTCGCAGGCCACAGTAATCATTGCGGTAGGAGCCACCCAGCTCACATCGCCCACGTCGGTGGAGCCGCCGATCTTCAGCTTGGCTTCCGCCGGAACCGGCTCTTTCAGCAGGCCCGCAGCCGCCATTTCACGGTGCTTGGCATCGTCGTACTGGGGGAACAGCATCTTGGCGCGGCCGTACAGGGCCTTTTTGCTGGCCTCGCCTGCCGTATCGGACAGAGCCTTTTCGTACTGTTCTTCCTCCGGGGTGATCTCCAGCGGCATGAAGTGCATCATGTTCTCGTGCAGCACCTTACCCAGCGTCTTGTTGGGAACATAATCCTTGCAGGCGGAATCCCATACGATCTCCACTTCCGTCTCGGTCATCAAGGCAGCGCCCTGGGCGATCTTTTCCACACGCTTGTAGATATCCAGCACCTGGTCCGACTTCGGGGCGCGGATGAAATAGTACAGGCTTGCGCTGGGCTGGACCACATTGGCCGACTCACCGCCGGCATCCATGAATGCGTAGTGGATGCGGGCCGAATCAATGATGTGCTCACGCAGGAACTGCACACCCATGTTCATCAGCTCTGCGGCATCCAGGGCACTGCGGCCCATCTCCGGGGCAGCGGCAGCGTGGGCGGCGCGGCCCTTGAAGTTAAAGTACATCTGCGCCACAGCCAGCGAGCCATCCGACCACAGCAGCGAAGCATCGCTGGGGTGCCAGGTCAATGCTGCGTCGATGCCGTCGAACACACCGAACTTTGCCATAAAGGATTTACCGTAGCCGCTTTCCTCAGCCGGGCAGCCAAAGTATTTGATAGTACCCCGCAGGCCGCACTCCTCCATGTAGCTCTTGATACCCACAGCACCGGCTAGCGCACCGGCACCCAGCAGGTTGTGACCGCAGCCGTGGCCGCTGCCGTGGTCCACCAGATATTTCTTTTCCGGCAGATCCGCTACCTGGCTTAGGTTGGCCAGGGCATCGTATTCAGCCAGGATGCCGATCACCGGCTTGCCCGTGCCGTAAGTTGCCACAAACGCATTGTCCATGTGGGCTACACCCCGCACAACCTGGAAGCCCTCGTTCTCTAGGACTCTGATGTGTGCATCGGCAGACTGTCGAGTGGCAAAGCGCGTTTCCGCATAGCCCCAGATCGCGTCGCTGCACTCGATGAACTCTTGCTGCTTGTCGTCGATCAGCTGAATGATTCTTGCTTTCGCGTCCATACTACTACTCCTTTTTGTCTTTGGTATGTGGACAGAAAAGCACCGTTGCTTTCCTGTGTCTCCGTTTTTTCTCGTTCCTTTGTGCACATTGTATCTAAAATTTTCTCAAGTAGAAAGTTTATTTTGTTCGATTCGCATGGTGTTTTTTATTCACTTTCTGTTACAATAGATTTACTTGGAGAAAATTGACCGTCGATTTTTGTTTTACGGAGACACAGGAGACCAAACTATGCAGATTGAAGGGGTTTCTATCAGCCTGAAGCGGATCCGCCGCCGGGCTTTGTATGCCTATCAGGGCATCGAGTGCATCCTCCCGCTGCGCGGGCAGCTGACCGTAGAGCGGAATGGCTGCAGTTTTTTGCTGGAAACAGACCACGTGCTTGTGCTGAACAATGGGGAGTTGCACGCCTTTTCCGGCGACGAGAACCATGACATCCTCTTTTTGCAGATCTCCGACGGCTTTTTGCTGCGCAGCTGCGAGGAACTGCTGACGCATCCGATCACCTGCTGTTCAGCAAACGATAAGGAGCAGGAGCGGTATTACCAGATCAAGCGCATCCTGACCCAGATGCTGTTCCTGGCCATGAAAGAGGAAAAAACGGAGTTTCTCTCCCTGCTGTTCCGCCTGCTCAACATCCTGCGGCGGGATTACAGCGCCCCTCCGGCAGAAGCCCCCGGCCTGCTTTCTGCGGTTTCCGGAGTACCGGAGCTGGAAAATGTGCTGCTTTACCTCAACCACAACTACCAGGAGCGGCTGACCCTGGCCGACATGGCCGCAATGACTTATCTTTCGCCGCAGAGCTTTTCCAAGCTGTTCCACAAAAAAGTCGGCATGGGATTTCTGGCCTACCTTGCCCAGGTGCGCGCCGAAGCCGCCGCTTCCAAGCTGCTGAGCACCGACCACACCATCACCCAGATCGCAGCCGAGACAGGCTTTGCCAACAGCAAAGCCCTGACCGAGGCATTCCGTCAGTCCTACGGCCTGACCCCCGGCGATTACCGCAACACTCACACCCTGGCGCTGGGCACCGGCGAGGTGGAGGAAGCTGACGTGACCGAGAGCCTGCGGAGCAACTTTCTTTCGCTTTCCATGTTTGCCGATGAGCTGAGCGAATCTGCTGCCCGACAGTCCTCCCACATCGAGTGCCGGTACGACCTTTCCCACTGCCCGGAACACCCGGCGCAGGCCTTTCCCTTCGCCCGGCTGGTACTGCTGGACGATGGCATCTGCTCCATCCTGCGGCAGGATGTCCGGGAGCAGCTGGAGATCATCCAGCAAGATCTCCGGTTCGATTACGCGCTGATCGATCGGTTCAGCCTTTCGGAGTGCACCAATATGCTCTCCTCCGGCTTTGGTGCCCCCGGTGCATTCACGCTGGAAAATCTGCCGCTGCATCATGTGCTCAATGCTTATTTTCAGATGGGGCTGGCACTCTACCTACGGCTGGACCTTTCCGCCGTGATGGCCGCCTATCCGGAACCGCAGGCATTCTACACACGGTTCACCCATTTTTTGCGGGAGCTGTGCCAGTGCCCGCTCCGCGCCATGGCGGAAAAGACCCGACTGGAACTGGGCTGCTCCGACCCGGCTCATCTGCCGCATTTCCCCTACTTTGCCCGGCAGATCTCCTACCTGACCCACACGGTATTCCCCTGTGCGGTCGGCCTGTTCACGGAAGAATGGATGCTCTGCTCCGGCCAACCGCTGCCGCAGGCCGGGCAGATCGCGCCGCTATTCCGCTTTGCCGGGTTCAATGCGTTTCCCCGGCATGAGTTTGATGGCCGCGCGGTCCTGGATGCCGCCAGCCATCTGGACAAGTTCACCCGAAAGATCGAACAGGTACAGCTATTCCTGAAAGCCAATCAGATCACGACTCAGGACCTAAACCTTGTCCGCTGGCACACCCTTGCCGGTAAAAGTGAGACCCGAACCACCGCAGAACACAAGCAGACTCCCTCCTCTAACATTGAGTGGGGCACCTTTTTCCGCTCTGCCATTATCCTGCAGACATTGGACCACCTGCGGGGTTGGGTACAGGGCATCACGTTTCCCTGCCGCACTATCTCCAAGGAAGACCGTCTGCCCAGCCTTGCGCTGTTCCTGATGTCTGACATCAAGCGCCCGGCCTATTTTGTGCTGGAAGCTGCACGGCGACTGGCCGGGGACATTCTGGTGGACGACCCCAATATCATCATCACCCAAACCCCGCGCGGCAGCTACACGGTGGCCGTTCTGGTGCCAAATTACGCCAACCCCCGTCTTTCGCTGGACCGCTATTATGTGGAGCACGAGTCCCGTTCCTTTCTGCTCCACCTCACCGGCCTTCCCCAGGGGCTGTACACCATCAAACGCCTTTCCTACGAAAAGAACCATTCCGGCATCTTTGAGCGAATGCGGGAGATCGGCCTGATGGATATCAGTGACCCAGATGTGAACCAGCGGCTCAAAACCATCATCCAGCCGGATCTTTATCTTTACTCGCAACGGGTAACGGAGGAGCTCATCCTGCGCGCTGAGGTGCCGTTCAACGCCATCGTGCTGTTTGAAGTACAACGGAACACTACACCAGACAATGCAAATCGGATTTAAATAGCTATTCCAAGTCCTTTTTTCTCATAACCGCTCCAGTGGGGGTTCAAATCCCTCATGGCCCACTAAAAGGGGCTGTTGCACAAAGATAAAAGCAAGTGCAGCAGCCCCTTTTTCTTGCTTTATCCGTTTCATTTTGCACTGTTAACGTTAAAGCAAAAGACCAGAGTTGTAAAGCCTTTCGGCTAAACAACTCTGGTCTTTTTGTTGGAACTTGTGCAACAGCCCCTTCTTTTTGTTTACTTATGCTTTTTTAAGTGTCACACCATACCGGCGTTGCTGCGCTGATCAGGATCCGAGGGGTCTCGGTAGCTTGGTGTCCTGTCCCGCTCTCCTACTGCTTTCCATGGGTGGTAAGCTGGGATCTCCTCCGGAATGGGGCCGAAGGGGTTATCTTCCTGTTCTCCCAATCCAGCCTCCAGGGCAAAGCCGAAGCGACAAGGCCGATCGTCGATGCGATATGTCGGCAGAACATCTGGGCCGCAGCTGCTGTTGCCCAGACCCCGGTGGGCGTAGTCCAGATGCACATACAGGGCCTCCGGTGCAGGAAGCTCAAGGGGATGCCGGGCATTCCACAGCTGCAGATCACTGTAGGGCACTGCGCTCATGGCCATGGGGCAGGCGGCCTCAAACCGTACAAAATCCGCACGGTCCGGATCTGTTAATCGCATACTACGAGATTCCGTATGAAGTCCGTATTCCTGAGGCCGTAGATAAAACGGCTGATTTCTCACATCTTCGCTGTAAACTCCCATGCGCCCGCCGCACTGGCGATCAGGATAGGTTTCTAACGGTCCCTTCCCATACCATTTCATAGCCGTAAACCGCACGGGAAGAATTGCCGTCATCCCGATTCGCCCCGGAGACAGCATATCTGCCGGAGATTGCACGTTGCAGTCAATAAATATACGATTTTGTCCTGCCTGCCATAAACCAACGGTAACATAGAAACTGTCCTTCTCCGTCTGGTATGCGGTGGTGTAGGTCAAAGACGGCTCTTCCACCCCGTTCCCCTGCCGGACTTCCAAACAAGTACGTTTTGGATGATCATACTGCTTTGTAAACCAGTTCTGTTTACCCAGTACCAGTGGGCTGTGAGCATCGTTGTCTGTGGGGGCACGAAAAGGGGTGAAGAACAGATCGTGCAGTAGCACACCGGATACGTTGTCGACCTGAAGTGCTCCGGTTTCTGTATCCAGCCGAAGAATCAAGTCACCCATCTCACCCACCAGAAGAGTTCCCTGTTTTGAGAAATGAGCTGTGACCTTTTCTGTCACAAGAGCCGGGTGACATCCCTTTTTCCAAAGGAACTGCTTCCATCCGCTGAGGCCGCATCCCGCATGGGCCGGAGATTTCTCCATGAATAAGAACTCCAGAAGCTGTTCTCCCGAAGCCGGAGAAATATCCTGCAGGTCGGCCTTCCATACCACCGACTGTCCTGCAGGGCAATCCGGCAGAGAGAGCTCTCTGATTTCCCGACAGACACCATTTTCCAGCAGGCGCAGTTGAGCTGCAAAATCTCTCAGGTTCAGCTGCTCACAACGGTTTTCCAGAACAAAGATTCCATTCCGGAGGTCCTTCACCCGAAGGTCGATGGGCTGGTACACCGTCTGAACTTCCTGTAGCTTAGGCGTAAATCGACGATCGGGTGTTGTCAGTCCATCGATGCAGAAATTGCTGTCATGGAATTCCTCGCCAAAATCGCCGCCATAGGCATACCAGGTCGTTCCATCCGGGTTCGTCTGGCGCAGACCGTGGTCGCACCACTCCCAGATAAAGCCGCCCATCAGATTCTGGTGTTCATAGATTTCTTTCCAGTAATCCCCCATGCTTCCGCATGCGTTTCCCATAGCGTGAAGGTACTCATTGGTCAGAAAGGCCCGATTGGGATTTGCTTCTGCCCGTTCCCTCATGTTCTGAGGAGAAGGATAGGTCTCGCTGTCCATATCTGCAATCTTGTTCATCTGGCGCTTGTGGATCAGACGGGTGGGGTCCGCAGTGCGGCAGTAGGATGCCGCCAGTGCCACAGTCTCTCCATAACCAATCTCATTGCCGAGGGACCAGCAGAAGATCGATGCATGGTTTTTATTGGTTTGAACCATGGCAGCCTGTCGGTCCAGCACACGGGGGAGCCACCGCATATCGTTGCCGGGCAAAAGATTCTTGCGGTAAGAAATGCCATGACTTTCCAGATTTGCCTCATCCATTATATAAAGGCCGTATTCATCACAGAGCTCATACCAGCGTGGAGTATCGGGATAATGCGCACAGCGAACCGCATTGATATTGCATCGCTTCATCAACTCAATATCTTGGCGCATGCTCTCTTCGGTGATGGCATAGCCGGTGACAGGGTCGAACTCGTGTCGGTTCACGCCTCGCAGCTTGACGGGTGCACCGTTGACTCGGAATACGCCTTCTCCATCGATCTCATAATGGCGGAAGCCGAAGGGCACGGTGGTTTCCTCCAGCTTTTCTTCTCCCAGAAAAGTAGACAGCCGCACCTGATACAAATAGGGTGTCTCCGCCGACCAGAGGTGCGGCGTTTCCAGCTCCAAATGCCCATACGCTGTTGCGGTGATGCCCGCCAGAATCTGCAATGCACCATCCAACCAGGCCGGATCAAAACCACGCTCTTTAAATACCGCTTCCAGGCTGACCTCCTCAAAACGATCACTGTCGTTGCCAGTCTTCCCATTGCAACTGCCCACTGGACACGCCTCGGCATCCAGCAACTCCACCTCTACCCGGATGCGTGGAGCACAGCGATGGCTCAAATTCAAAATTTTGCTTTCGGTATGCAGAACTGCCTTTTCCGGCGTTACCTCTGCCCAGAGATAGCTGTCCAGAAGGTGCAGCTCGTGGATTTCATACAATTTAACGCTGCGAAAGATTCCAGACAGCCTCCACATATCCTGACATTCGAGATAGGAACCTGGGCTGAACTCATCCACCCGAAGCAACAGTAGGTTCTGCCCAGGCCGTACAGCATCGGTCAGGTCTACCTCACATGCAGTGCGCCCGTTTTCCGCATAGCAAAGAACCTGCCCATTCAAAAAAACAGTTACAGCAGAGGAAAAACCGCCGATGGATAGGATCATCCGGTGGTGCACGGTAGGAACTTCCAGAGTCAAATCTTTCCGGTAGATGCCAACCATCCCCTGTCCTTCCGGAATAAAAGGCGGCTCCAGCTTGTTCGCATCTGCCCCGAAGGCATAGCGTGTGTTGATGTATTTGGGCTTATCGAAACCCTGCAGCTGCCAGCATCCGGGCACAGAGATTGCTTTGGGCTTTGGCAACGCCCCAAGCTGTTCCGGGGTCTGTGTATCGGCATCAGCACGGGGAATCAGCGCAAAATCCCAGACTCCATTCAGACAGTGTTCTTTCGTTCGGGGGAATCGGTCAAACCGATAGGGCATTCTTCCGACTGCGTGCGTCCAGACATCCATAGTAGTTCTCCTTCCTGTAGGGCCTTCCGGGGCCATTTCATCCCGGCATTCGGGCATGTTGCTTACGGTAATCGCTGGGTGTGACTCCTTCAATGGATTTGAACAATTTGGTGAAATGCGAAAAGCTGGAATATCCCAGTGCGACAGCCAGATCGCCCACGGGCATATCGGTGCCCGCCAACAACTGTCTTGCTAGATTGATGCGTTTATTCTGGATATAGTCGTTCAAACTCTGGCCGGTCTTGCGCTTGAATAGCCGGGCTGTGTAGTCCGGATTCAGGTAGACGGCCGCTGCAATATTTTCTCGCGTCAATTCTTGATGAATATTCAGTTCGATGTATTCCTTGATTCGGCGGATTACCTGTTCCTCGCCGGGCGAGTGCCGCAGCAGTCTTTCGGTCCGAGCAAGGTTGCCCTGCACCCACGAAAGA
>OHDV01000851.1_pt1 | contig 10985 bp, 5 predicted proteins | sample 1567041 | NCBI WGS metagenome assembly OHDV01 (sample SAMEA3879517, study PRJEB24766) | human gut metagenome | biome: human-associated habitat; feature: feces | place: USA | collected 1985/1987
AGAGATAGATATCATCTCCCTTTTTCTCACCGCGTACCGTAATCATACCGCCGTCATCCTCGTCCATATTTCCAACACCATAATAGATTGCATTTTCCAGAATCGGCTGTACGATGAGCTTGACCGTACAGCAATCATTGACTTCCTCGTCAATATCAAATTCCACGCGGAACCGTTCTTTATAGCGCACAAGCTGGATATTCATATAGCTCCGGCTGTGCTGCAGCTCATCCGCGATCCGGATTACGGTTCTTCCCTTTGACAGACTGATCCGAAGCAGTCTGGCAAGCTCCGAAATCATGAGAACCGCTTCCTTATTCTTCTGTGCCTCAACCATCCATGTAATCGATTCGAGCGTATTATATAGGAAATGCGGATTAATCTGACTTTGCAGTGCATCCATCTCACTCTTTCTGCGTTCAGTCTGTTCCCGGATAATCTCCTGCATCAGATTCTCTATCTGTTCATAGGACTTCTTGACCGAATATCCGAGATGCCGGATCTCTGAAGAACCACCAATATAGATATCCGTATCCCCACCTGTCTCATATGCCTTGACTGACTCATTCAGCCGCAGGATTGGACGCGAAATCTTTCTTGATATGATCCTGTTTACTTCGAGCAGCATCATCATCAAAATCAGAATGGCTGTGATAATATAATACCGGAACCGGTTGATATTTGCTGTCTGTACACGCTCCGGAATCACACCGACCAGCTTCCAGCCGGTATATGCCACACTACTCACAACAACATTTCCCGGTCTACCGTTCAGCGAAAGCTCATACGTTCCGTCTTCTAATTGCGATGTCATCTCACAGTTTTCCGAAAAATATCCACGGTCAATATCTGCACGTCTCGGATGGTAAATCATCTGTCCATCCCGGCTGCAAAGGTAATAATAAATACCGTTTGAGGACTCATTGATCCGCTTCATCGTATTGGATATCACAGAATATTTCATATCTACCAGCAGTACACCGCTGCGCGGTTTTTCCCCATCGTTAATATCCACGGAACGGCTGAGGGAAATAACCCAGTAGTACCGGTATGTGCCATCCTCAAACAGATTCTGAATATGCGGCAGGGAGAAATGCACATTCTCAATCTCCTCCTCTGCATTTGTATACCAGTCCTGTTTAGATGCCTTTACGCCCTTCTTGCGTTCCGAAACCGGCTCTGCCACAAGCTGTGCACCATCGCTGTCATACAGAGCCATGCTTTGAACCTTGTCTGTGTTGATTTCATAAAGCAGGCTAAACTGGCGGTTAAACTCATCACTGGAGATATCATTTTCCTGAATGATATTGTAATTCACTGCATTCATTATCTGACGGACATTCAACAATTCCGCATCCAGCTTATCCACCGTACTTTCGACCATACTCTCTGCGTTCGACACAGCCGTCTGCTTCATCGCCATTTTAAAACGATTATACAGAAGCAGGCCAATTGTAATTGTCGTAATCAACGTAAGTGCAGTAAGAACCGCCATAATGATTGACTGGATACCCAGTCCGATAAATCTTCTATGATGTGTCCAGCCCTGCTTTTTCATCCACCTTTGAAGCCAGCTTTCCTTCTTTTGCAATTTTCCCATCTCTCTTGTTTTCAATCCATTTCCCCTATTTTTTTCTTACTGATTCGTATGCTGTGCCCGGTACTTCGACGGTGACACGCCAAATCGTTTCTTGAATACATAACTGAAATAATTCGCATCCAGATATCCCACTCGCTCAGCGATCTGATAGCTTTTCTCATTTGTTTCCAGTATCAGTGTTGCCGCATGATCCATCCGGTAATCCGTCAGATACGTAATAAACGCTTTTCCTGTCTCCTTCTTGAAGACCGAAGAAAAATACGAATTAGATACTCCGAGCACAGAGCAGATCGTGTCCAATGACAAATCCGGCTCCATATAACGCTCACGTACAAGATTCTGCGCATCGGTCACAAGCCGTCTCGATGTACTGTTTCGGGCATTTTTCAGCTGTTCCCCAAGCTCTACCGAAACTTCCTGCATCCATGCGGTAAGTGTACTCTCATCCATCTGCGGAATCGTCTCGTAAGGATTCTGGATTCCATGCAGATGATCATTAAAATCAAGAAAATTATTTGCACAAAACCGGTAAAATGCTCCCACCATCTCCATGATTGCAAGATTATACTGACTGACCGTCTGTGCATTGCTGTGCAGCTTTTCTATTTCGTTTACAACGACCTTCTCGATCTCTTCCTTTAGCCCCAGATGAATGGCTTTGAACAAATCATGCATCCGTGTATCTTCCGGCTGCAAGGTTGTTTCCTGTTCCTTCGGTGCAAGCTCGGCAATATTGATTGCGCGTTTCGTCCCGTACAATACCCTGTACGATACTGCCTCTCTGGCACCATCGTAAGACGTTTTAATATTCGCCATATTGTCGCATACACGACCGATGCCTGCCGTAACCACCGCCCCCATCACACGATAAGCCCATTTGCAGAAGCGGTCACACGAATCCGTAAACTGCACAATCGCGTCCTCCGAGGAGAGTTCTATCAGCATCAGTGTATTGCCAAGATAAGAGAATACCCGGCTCTTCCACTCTGTCGCAAGCCGTTCCTTGATCTCGTGTTCAACAGACATCGCAAGCAGCAGCGGATTCATGCCGTCCGGCACATGATGTTCCGATGTGTGGAAAACTGCGCATCCATAATATGGTCCTTTCATATCAATCTGATACGCGGCAAAAAATTTCCCGCAGTTTTCTTCTGTTACCCGTCCCTCAATGAGAGATACAAAGAAGTTATTCTGCAGTACCGGAAGTGCTGCATTGAAATAATTCTCCAGACGTGTTACATTCAGTTTTTCTTCCCGTTCCCGGTCCAGTGTGTCCTTCAGACGTTTCAGGCAATCAGACAGTTCCGTTGCATTTATCGGTTTCAGCATATATTCCTCAACCTCCAGATGCACTGCTTCCTTTGCATATTCAAACTCATCAAACCCTGTAAAAATAATGATGTGAATATTCTGGAAGTCCCGGTTTAAACGACGGGACAACTCCAATCCATCCATATATGGCATCTTGATATCTGTAATTACGACATCCGGTTGAAGCTTCTCTACCAGTTCAAGTGCTTTCACTCCGTTGGTTGCGTTTCCAACGACGGTAAATCCAAGGTCGTCCCATTGTATGCGTTGTTCAATTACTTCGATGACTTCTGCTTCGTCATCCACCAAAAGCACTTTATATTTTTCCATGTTGCACCCCACTTGTTATCGCCTGCCGGGTAGTTCGGAAGCATCTGGTCTTTGGTTAGGATGCTTCCGAACTACCCGGCAATTCTTATTGTTCTTTGTTGTTTTATTGTCCTTATTATACCAAAGTTATCACTATAAAGATACCTAAATATCTAGCTGGTTGCTTCCTTCTATTGCTCAATTGGGGATTTTTCCTCTATTTGGGGAATTTGCTCCAACTGACTTGTTTCCTACTCCAATTCATATATTAAAAACGCAAAATAAAACCAGTATATATGTGGCACTGTTTTATTGCGTTTTGACATTATATACAATATACAGGAAAAGCCGCCTCTCCATCCTCTTCGATAGACAAGGCGACCCTTCCTTCGTTTACAACTTTATTTGATTTCTTTTATTACTTCTTCTGAACATACTTCAGACAGTCAAGCGTTACAGCTGCAAGGATGATAATACCTTCGAAGATGAACTGAAGGTTTGTATCAATACCGAGGATTGTCAGAGAGTATGTAAGGGATGTGAAGATCAGTACACCAGTTACAACACCGGAGATCTTACCGATACCACCTGTGAAGGATACACCACCTACTACGCAGGCTGCAATTGCATCCATATCCCAGCCTTGTCCATATGCGGCACTACCGGATCCAACCATACGGTTACACTCAAGCCATGAACCGAATCCATAAAGGATACCTGCTAAGATGAATGCTCCCATTGTTACCTTGAATACGGAAATACCAGATACAGAAGCTGCTTCCGGATTACCACCAACTGCGTAAAGGTTCTTACCAAATGTTGTCTTGTTCCAGATGAACCATACAACAACGATTGCTACAACTGCCCAGATAATGATGGTTGGGAATCCACCAAGATTTGGAATAAACATGTTCGGAATACTTGACTCAATTGCACCGAAAGATACACCCTTTGTTGCGTATGTAACAAGTCCGAAGATAATCAGCATGTTCGCCATTGTTGAAATGAATGGATGCATCTTATACTTCGCCATGAAGAAACCGGCAATACTTGCAAATACGGTTGTAAGTATAATACATGCAACAAGTGCAATAATGGCTCTGCCCGCTACCGGAATACCTGTAAAATCAAAGATATGTCCGAATACACCACCGGTATTTACGCCACTATGCATAATAATGGTTGCGGTTACCATACCCATACCTACCATACGTCCGATGGAAAGGTCGGTACCTGTTAACAGAATCAGACCGGCAACACCAAGGGCTAAGAACATACGAGGCGAAGCCTGCTGCAAAATATTCAGGATATTTGTCAGTGTCAAAAGCTGTGTATGCTTTACAATCGGTGTAATGATACACAATGCAATAAAGATGAGTAAAATTACAATGTACAGACCATTCTTATACAAAAACTGTGTTGTATTGAATGTGTACTTGTAGTTTTCCACCTTCTGTGACTGCTTCTGTCCAAATGTATATTTCGACATACGAAGCAGATCGATCAAATGGAACTTATGAGCAAATGCATCGTGCTTTCTATCCTTGATTTCCTGCAATTTAGACTCATGTGTCATCTGTGCATCAAACAGGCGGTTACGATATACATACTTCTCATCCTTGATTTCCTCAGAATCAGAAAGCTTTGCCAAAGCCTGCTCGTGCTCTGTCTTAATGGTTGCCACAATCTTGTCATAAGAGGCATTCTCTGCTGCCTTCTCTGCCTCACAGCTCGCAACTACCTTCTCATAGTAGTCACTCTTGTAATGCTTGGAGAGATAGCTCTCTGCATCGGAAATGAGCTTGGATACCTTATCCTTATTTGCAGATTCTACAGATTTTGCTTTCTCTAAGTCCGCCTTATCCTTCGCAATAATCTTTGCTCTCTCTTCCTTTGTTAAATTCTTATCTTCCTTCGCAATTGCGATATGGTTCTTTAAGCTTCGAACCTTGTCAGATCCATCTACACGAAGTGCATCGATCTGAGCCTGTATCTTACCAACATATTCGTCAATCGGCTTTAAAAGCTTTGCTTCTTCTTCAGCCGAAATAATTACGTTGTTCTCTGCCATATCTAATACTCCTCTCTGTTACAAATATTTCGCACTGAGTCTCAATAATTCTTCCTGATTTGTCTCCTTCGTATTGACAATACCTGCCAGATGGCCATTCGACATAACGCCAATACGGTTTGTGATTCCGAGAATCTCCGGCATCTCAGAAGAAACAACAATAATTGTCTTACCCTGCTTTGCCATGTTAATGATCAACTCGTAAATCTCATATTTTGCTCCAACATCAATACCTCTTGTCGGATCGTCCATCATAAAGATGTTCGGAGACCGCTCCAACCATTTACCGAAGATTACCTTCTGCTGATTACCACCAGACAGATTTGCAATCATATCATCCGGTCCCATACATTTCGTATGCATGACCTTGATTTCCTCTGCGGTTGCCCGCACCATGTCATCATGTGAGAGTGCAAGTCCACTCTTATAATGATTCATATTTGCAATGGTTGTGTTAAATGTTATATCTGCTTTTAAGAACAGACCATTTGCCTTACGTTCCTCTGTAATGAGGGCAAACCCATGATTCATCGCATCCTTCGGAGATGCAAAATTCATCATCTTACCATCATAGATAACGTTTCCGGCTGCTCTTGTACGCATACCAAATATCGTCTCAAGAAGCTCTGTACGACCTGCACCGACCAATCCATACAAACCAAATATCTCGCCTTTTTTCACATCGAAGGAGATATTCTGGAGCTTCGGTGCATATTTTGTTGAAAGGTTCTGCACGGAGAGAATTGTCTCTCCCGGTGTATTATCAACCGGCGGGAATCTGTTATCCAGAGAACGGCCTACCATGGCTGATATGAGTTCGTTCATGTTTGTATCTTTGCTGTCCTTCGTCATTACGAGACTGCCATCCCGCAATACGGAAATCTGGTCGCAGATCTCGAAGATCTCGTCCATCTTATGGGAGATATAAATCAGGGAGATTCCCTGATCCTTAAGCTGACGCATCATCTTGAAGAGCTTTGCTACTTCCGGTGCTGTCAGGGATGAAGTCGGCTCATCAAGTACAATTACTTTTGAATTGTACGAAATTGCCTTCGCAATCTCACACATCTGACGCTTTGATACAGACATTTTCTTCATCGGCTGCGTAAGGTTCACTGTGATTCCAAGCTTTCTGAACAGATCAGATGCTTCTTTTTTCATTCTGCCCTCATCGACCACACCAAGCGAATTCTTTGGGTATCGACCGAGGAACAAATTATCAATTACATTTCTTTCCAGACACTGATTTAATTCCTGATGTACCATTGCAACTCCGTTTTCGAGTGCATCCTTTGGTCCAGAGAAATTAACTTCCTTGCCATCTAATACGATTGTTCCTTCGTCCTTCTGATAGGTTCCGAAGAGACATTTCATCATTGTCGATTTTCCGGCACCATTCTCACCCATAAGTCCCATGATGGATCCTGGCTTCACATTCAAATCAATGTGGTTAAGAACCTTGTTTCTTCCGAATGATTTACTCATGCCATGAATCGATAAGATGTATTTATTCTTATCATCTGCCATATCTCTACTTCCCTTTCTTAAAAAGAAGGGTATCAATTCTAGGTGACACCCTTCTTTGGTTAAATCATTTACCGTTCGTTCAATCAGTTCTCTTACTTGTTAAGAATTGATGTGTAAGATGCTGCGTTGTCTGTCTTAACCATGTTGATTGCAAATGCATCGTACTCACCAGGGTTACCAAGACGGTTTGTGATGTTAGACTCTGTCTGACCATCACCACCGATGTAATCAACCTTCAGATTCAGAAGATCATCGTAGTTCTGAAGAAGTGGCTGGTATGTTGAGCTTAAGAAGTTATCTGAAGCGTTGTAGATATCAAGCCATACCTTCTTCTCTGGGCTCTTGCTAGAGTCGAGCTGCTTAGAAACCTTGTCATAAACCTTTGTTGAGTCTGTGAAATCCTGATAGTTATCAGCTGTTACTGCAATGTTCAATGCGTAGTAAGATCTCTCTTCTTCGCTGTATCTGTAATCTTCACCCTCTGTCAGGCAGTTTCCTGCATCATCAGGAGTTCCGATACCTGTATCAACATCTACACCATCCAGTGCATTACGAAGTACTCTCAGTGTCAGGTAAGCCTGTACGTCTGCATGCTGGGAAATTGTTCCGCCGTATCCTTCTGCGATTGCTGCAACTGCATCACTATTTGCATCATATCCGAATGTAGGAACTTTGTTGTCTTTTGCCCATGCATTGAACATTGACATTCCCATACCATCGTTGTTAGAAACAACTACATCGATCTGATCACCGAAAGAAGCTGTCCATGTACCGATTGCGTTACCTGCTGTTGCTGCATCCCATGTAGCACCTGCAGAGTTCTTCATCTCCTGTGAAGCAAGCTCACGGATTGTGTATTTCTTTCCATCTACTTCCAGTGTTGCATCCTGAACAACCTTTGCAGATCCATCTACGTTTGTACCGGCTGGTGCTGAATCAACTGCGCCATTTGCATCAACGCCTGTTCCAAGTGCGGAACGGACACCTCTTGTACGTGCGATGGAATCGTTATGTCCGATATCGCCGATTGCGAGTACATATCCGATTACGCCATCACCGTTACGGTCGATCGTTGCTGCATTCTTCTTGATGTAGTCAAGTACCATCTCACCCTGAAGCTCAGCACCCTGATTCGCATCGAAACCTACATAGTAAGTATCTTTGTTAAAGTTAAGGGCTGTTTTGTCAAGCTCTCCTGTTGATGAGTTGGAAGGCTGACGGTTGTACCATACAAGCGGCTTATCCTTATTTGCAACTCCGCTTGATGAAGAACCACCACCTGATGATCCACATCCTACCATTGACAGTGCCATTGTTGCTGCTGCGATTACAGCTAAAATTTTTTTCTTCTTCATACTCTTTCCTCCTATGAATGAAATACTTGTTGAAATGTTCCTTCGTACTTTTTGTTCATTTTGTACATTTTTTTTGAATCATTCCCTGTCTCATTGACTAAATTCATTATATTTGGAATGAGGTCCGGAAAGAATAGAATATTTTTGGATTTTTTATTAAAATTTTTATGATTCATTGATTTTTTATATATATATTTAACAGTATTATTAATATTTTTTAGATTCAGGAAGTGGTTTTATGTATCTTTCCGATATTTTCTTTCTGATATTCGACATTTTTCTGCCAATTTTGCACATTTCCCTTCCAGCGATTCACCTGTCAGAAAAACACTTCGTATTCCCCTCAACGAAAAAACCTGCTGCTCCTCTGCCCGAAAGCAGGGGAACAACAGGTTCCTTATAATTTTTATTCAGAGAGTTTCCTGTAATGCTTATTCTTCAGTCGTATCTGCTTTTTCTGATACTTCCTCTGCGGCATCACTTTCTCCGGCTGTCTCTTCTGTATTTTCAAGATCAATCTCTTCGTTCAGATCCAGATCTGCATCTAAATCTTCCAGGCTGATCTCATCATCAAGATCCAGTTCATCTTCCATCTTAATATCTGTGTTGAGTTTTACATCACGGTACTTCTTCATACCTGTTCCGGCAGGAATATGTTTACCGATGATAACGTTCTCTTTCAGACCAACCAGATGGTCAACTTTACCCTTGATAGCTGCTTCTGTCAGAACCTTTGTTGTCTCCTGGAAGGAAGCGGCTGACAGGAAGGATTCTGTTGCCAGAGAAGCCTTTGTGATACCAAGCATGATCTGCTCTCCGGTAGCCGGCTCTTTTCCTTCTGCAACAAGCTGCTCGTTTACTTCTTCGAACTCAAGAACGTCTACCATTGTTCCAGGCAGGAACTCTGTATCACCCTTCTCTTCGATTCTGATCTTCTTCAGCATCTGACGAACGATAACCTCGATATGCTTATCGTTGATCTCAACACCCTGGAGACGGTATACACGCTGTACTTCCTGGAGCATATAATCCTGTGTTGCACGAAGTCCTTTGATTTTCAGGATATCATGTGGATTTACGCTACCTTCTGTAAGCTCATCTCCGGCTTCAAGCATAACGCCGTCCTGTACTTTGATACGTGATCCGTAAGGAATAAGATAGGATTTGGATTCTCCTGTCTCTTCGTTTGTAACGATAACCTCACGTTTCTTCTTTGTATCACTGAGTGTTGCACGTCCTGCGATCTCTGTGATGATGGCAAGTCCCTTAGGTCTTCTTGCCTCGAAAAGCTCCTCGACACGAGGAAGACCCTGTGTGATATCGTCACCGGCAACTCCACCATTATGGAATGTACGCATAGTAAGCTGTGTACCTGGTTCTCCGATTGACTGAGCGGCCATGATTCCGACTGCCTCACCAACCTGAACTGCCTCACCTGTTGCCATGTTCGCACCATAACATTTGGAGCATACACCGTTCTTACATTTACATGTAAGAATTGTACGGATCTTAACCTGCTCAAGAGGATTTCCGTTCTCGTCAACACCTTTCTTCATCACGCGCTCTGCACGACGAGGTGTAATCATATGGTTTGCTTTTACAAGGACGTTTCCGTCTTTATCTTTAAGATCCTCAGCAGCAAATCTTCCTGTGATACGATCCTGAAGGCTCTCAATCTCTTCATTTCCATCCATGAATGCAGATACATACATTCCCGGAATCGGCTGACCCGGTTTTGCACAATCTGCATCGTGAATGATAAGCTCCTGAGATACGTCTACAAGACGTCTTGTCAGGTAACCGGAATCGGCTGTACGAAGAGCTGTATCGGCCATTCCTTTTCGAGCTCCATGGGCAGACATGAAGTATTCCAGTACGTCAAGACCTTCACGGAAGTTTGACTTGATAGGCAACTCGATCGTACGACCTGTTGTATCAGCCATAAGTCCACGCATACCTGCAAGCTGTTTGATCTGCTTGTCAGATCCACGGGCTCCGGAATCTGCCATCATGAAGATGTTATTGTATTTATCAAGACCTGTCAGCAGTGCCTCTGTCAGTTTATCATCAGTTGCTTTCCATGTCTCAACAACTTCTTTGTAACGCTCTTCCTCTGTGATAAGACCACGTTTGTAGTTCTTTGTGATCTTGTCTACTGTATCCTGTGCTTCCTGCATCATCTGCGGTTTCTGCGGTGGTACAGTCATATCGGAAATGGATACTGTCATAGCTGCTCTTGTAGAGAACTTGTATCCGATTGCCTTAACATCATCAAGAACTTCTGCTGTCTGTGTAGCTCCATGAGTGTTGATAACTTTCTCAAGGATCTGCTTCAGCTGTTTCTTACCAACATGGAAGTCAATTTCCATCTTAAGTTCATTTCCCTCAACCTCACGGTCTACAAAACCAAGATCCTGTGGAATGATCTCATTAAACAGAAGACGACCAAGTGTTGCGTCGATAGTTCCTGTCTTCTCTTCTCCATTTGCAAGAGTCTTTGTCACACGTACTTTAATCTGTGAGTGAAGTGTGATATATCCATTCTCGTATGCAAGAATAGCCTCGTTCACGCTCTTAAAGAACATGCCCTCTCCCTTTGCACCAGGACGAAGCTGAGTCAGATAGTAAATACCAAGTACCATATCCTGTGAAGGAACGGCTACCGGACCACCATCAGATGGTTTTAACAGGTTGTTTGGTGATAACAGAAGGAATCTACACTCTGCCTGTGCTTCCACAGATAATGGAAGATGGACAGCCATCTGGTCACCGTCGAAGTCGGCATTATACGCTGTACATACCAATGGGTGCA
>OHDV01000860.1_pt1 | contig 10821 bp, 9 predicted proteins | sample 1567041 | NCBI WGS metagenome assembly OHDV01 (sample SAMEA3879517, study PRJEB24766) | human gut metagenome | biome: human-associated habitat; feature: feces | place: USA | collected 1985/1987
AGATACAAAACTATATCCACTTAATAAAATTGCAACCGAGTTTTCGGACTGACCCTAAATAAGGGAGCCATGCTATCAGCATTAGCACCGAGAACTTCTTTTTCATATAAATGCGTTGCAAGTGGGTGTTACATAATTACTATAGCGTCTTTATAACCAGCTAATTATATTTTCTCTAATATGAAGTTGTGCATATACCTAATTGTTAGCAAAATTAAAAAATATTATTGACGTTATGAATTATTTTATAGAAAAAATAGCGTTATATTGAGTTTTGATACGACTCTTTTTCTAACAAACTGAGGAAATAAAATGCTAAATCCATATTGCCATCTGGGTAGGGTGTTCAAAATTCAGGAAAATCTCTGCGCGGTTTTGGGCCAAATAGCATGGCGGCATAGCAACAAGAGGTGCAGCGCGAACATTCGGTGAAGGTTTGAGGCGCAGCATTGTAGCTCACTTTGCTCGCAAAGTGAGGGGCGCGAATATTGTGGCGGCCAAACACGGCTAAAAATCCAACAAAGTAATGCCCCAGAGCGCTGACCATGTTCGCTACGTGTTCGTGGCCCTCACTTTGCGAGCAAAGTGAGCTACAATGCTGGCGCCGCAACAGACGATTATGCGGGCCAACGCAAATCTCCGTTGCGAGACACGCTACTGTCAATATTTAATATACTATCTTGAACACCCTACCTTACAGGAGCGCTGGTGTCTCTTTACCAACCTTGATTTTTCCTGATTTTTGAACACCCTATCCCCTTGGGGTATGATTCACTAATTGTTGCAAGCAGATATTTAGTTATTTGTAGCCATATTGCGCATCGAGCGTGGCCACGCGTGTTTCAATCCAATTTTTGATGTAGTCGGCTTCCGCTTCAAAACTGAGGCCTGCGTTGCCTGCGCTACGCCATTTCTTGGCCTCTCGCTTCATAGCGCCGCTGCTTCTCATGAGTTGCCAGTAGGCAGAGAAACGTTGGTTGAGGTTGTCGGGGGCGAAAACCGTGCGGCGCAGTTCGCAATAGCGTTTAGCCCGCATCTCGTTCCAATTGTTGGCATTCAGGTGCGTCAGTCGCTCGAAGAGCGCATTTTGCGTGTTGGAGTTGCGGAGGAAGTTGCGATAGTTGTCGGTGGCGTCGCAGCCATATTGCCGTCCTCCCCAGTCGCGTCCAAAGACGCCGTCGAGGTCCCAGGGAATCGGCGTGAGCTTCTTCGATTTCGTCATGTCGCCCACCGCCCAATACATGTTCTTGCCGCTGTTGTCTGTTGCGTGAAGCAGTTCGATGAAGAGATAATAGTTGCAAACGGCAGAGAGGTCAAAGCATTTTCCCACGTTGGCAACAAATTCCTCGTCGCTTGCCGAAGCGGCGAGTGCCGCCCCGTCGTGGAGCGGTGTCCAGTCGGTTTTGTGGTTGTTTTCCACTTTTGGGCATTTGCATTCCCAGTGGTCCCAAACGCCGCTGGCGTTGTCGAACGAAGGCGGCTGGCTGCCGACAGTCCTGTTTGTCCTGCGGTCGTAGCCCAAGAGCGTCCATGTGCTCCATTGTTTCGACTTATAGAGCAGGCCGCGCGGCCCGTTTTTCTCCGTTTTCGTCAGGTTGAGCTGCTTGCGGTCGATGCGTTCCGAGAAATTATAGATGCCCTGGTAGCTGCCGTTGACAAACACTTCCACCAGGTGGCCGCCGGCCCCCGTTTTCACCTTCCCCTTCGCATAATAAGGGCGCACGTCCATGTCGTTCCAGAGGTCCATCGCCACCCGGTTTCTCATACGGGCGTGGTCAACGGCCATGGCGTCGAGAATCCAATAGTTGTCGGTGCGGAGGTCGAGGAAATGGCGGTCTTGCTTCTTGCCAGTGGCGTCGACGAACTTCACGGCGTAGGCCTTCTTCGGGAAGAGCGTGGCATAGTCGCCGCGGTGGCGCACGGCGGCAGTGAGCGTGGAGTCGGTGTCGCGGTGTTGCGGGTCGAGAAGGCGGAAGGTGGCCGGACTGAAACTGGATTTCGAGACCGCGCGGCTCGTGGTGAGTTCGATGACGGGCAGGAAGGTAAACGTCAGCCATGCCCCCTGCACCGTGTCGTTGTTTTGCACAAGGGCAAGACGGTAGGTGTGGCCGTCGGTGGGCTTCGTGAAGCGGAACGTGCCGCCCGTTCCCACCTTCTTGCCGTCGACGAAGAGCGTTCCCTTCTTCTCAGTCGTGGCGATGCGTCCCGTAAATTCCTTGGCGTTTTTGCTTTCGCTGATGGCGAAGAGATGGGAAGACGAAAGGCTGTTGAACACCGGGCGGATGCCGTTGATGGTGAACGAGAGCTGTTGTGTGTTGCCCTGAATGCGGCGCACTTCTGTGGTGACGGCCACGGAGGGTGCCTTGTGTCGGACGGTCTTTCCGGTGTAGGTGCGTGTCTTGGCGTTGCCGCTGAAGCAGTTTTTCGGCAGGTTGACCTTTTCGCCGTCAAATTCCGTCACCACGCGCCCTTTCTGATCGATGAGGAAAAAGCGCTCGTTGTCGTGTAGCGTGGTGCTCGTGTTGCCGTAGGTGCCAACGATGTGGTTGTTGAGGCGCACATCGAGATAGTGGTAGGGGATGTGAACGTTTTTGATGCCGAGGCCGATGCTGGCAGCATAAATCGTCCAGCGCGATTTGTCGCCGTGGTCGCCTGTGCTGAGATAGATGTAGCGGCGGTTGGCGGTGCGCTGTCCGTCGAAGGTGAAATAGCGGTTGGTGGCAGCGTTGCAGATGGTGTAGTTCCCATCTTTGTCTTTCGTGATGACCCACCATGCACTTTTGTCGACGGCGACGCTGCGCATCATGTTTTCGCCGTTGTTGAGATACATCACTGATTGGACCTGGTTGCCCTCGCATTCAATGTTGTATGTGATGGCCTGTTCGATGTAGCTCGATGGCATGATGCAACCATCGGTTCGGCAGACCGTTCGAATTTGGTAAAGCCCGCCCGAAACGAATTTCACCTTGTCGGCGTGCAGCGAGAGCGTGCAGGCGGCGAGGAGGGCGAGCAGGAGCGTTTTGATGGATGCCTTGGAAAAGGTTTTCATAAGAGTCGTGTAGGGATGGTGGGTTAGTGAAGCGGAGGGACCATTTGCTAATTAATGGTCGACCATTACTTAGTATTTGTTTTCATTCATGCGGATGATGGCCGCGATGTCGGTGGTGCGGAGTTTTCCCGTGAGCTGGATGATGCGTGAACAATAGTTGCTGCGGAACTTGAAGATGAGCAGTTCGCTGATGTTTTTGCTGTGTGTGCGGTGAACGTACACAGCAATCTCCTTGTCGTCCCATTGAGAGTGCATCACGCGCTCGTATTCCTTTTTCGCTGTCACGCGTTCCATGTCCTTCCGCACGGAAGTCGTGGTGGAACGCGAATGCGTGTGGAGCGCCAAAAGACTTGTCAGCCGCGATATGACGCCCGACACGTCCCACACGTTGCTTTGCAGCATGTTGCTGTTTTTGGCCGCTTGCAGCATTTCTTCCGACACGTAGGTGCGGGCCATTTTGCTGTTGTTGGCATAATGGTCGAAGGAATAGAAAACTTTGACATTGCTGTCGGCCGTGATGGTCAAAACCACCGGCACTTCTTCAGCGTGGAGCGCATGGGAAAGGGGGAGCGCACTGCAGAGCAGAAAGATGGAGGAAAGGATGAATCGTTTCATGGTGGAGTTGGTTTGATGAGAATAAGTAATTACTAAAGAGGCGTGGGGACGGCAGGGCGGTTGGGCAAGCGAAACGGCGTATGAAATCTATGCAAAGAAAACCTACTTCGTTACCTTTGGGTGGTCGCGAGCGACCTGTGCAAAACAGAAAATATCGGCAGGTTTCTATGCCCTGCCGCCTGTCGTGCCCCACGCTTTAGTAATGGTAAAAAAATAACTTGACCAATTTTGTGGAATAAGGAGTTATCTCTTATGCCCTGCAGGTCAAAATAGCTCAACTTATTCTTTCACCCTTACTTAAAGGAAAGTGTCTTGAAAATATTCGGCTTGGAACACTTCCAAACGGTTATGATAATGATTGTTCTGGGCAATGGATGGGGCGTAGGTTGGTGGTCATAAGTAGTCAGACACCAACTTGTCAAGGCATCGGGCCTCCCAAGTCCTCTTCGCCAGAGAGTCCCTGGCAGAGGTCGCGCGAGATGATGTTGAGCGTTTGGTGTACTTCCTCAATGGCCTCTTGTGGCGTTTGGCATGTGTCGGCGTAGACCGTCTGTTGCGGTATCATCCAGCACCACACGCCGACGGCGATGGCAGCGACACTCGCGGCGATGCCCGTCATGGTCAGCCATCGCGTGGCACGCTGATGGCGGCGGCGTTCACGCTTTCGGAGGCGGTTTGAGATGCGCATCTGCAAGCCCACAGGCATAGGCACGTCGGCCGTTTCCGACAGGGCCATCACCATCTGGCGGTCGGGCTGCAGGTCTTCGGGGCAATCGTTCGTGCGAAACCACTCCCGCAGCGAGTGTTCCTCGGCGTGCGTCGTTTCTCCGTCGTAGAAGCGTTGCAAAAGTTGGCGTATGTCTTCAGATGTCATCATTTTGTATTGAGTTTTTGTGTTGGTTAATGATGGGGCCGTTGGATTATCCGTGTTTCATTTCCTCTTCGTAGGCCGCCCGCAATTGTCGGCGGGCGCGGGAGAGAATCATTCTCAGGTTCACCTCCGTTTCCCCCGTAATCTCTGCCATGTCGTGGAAGCTGCATTCTCCAACGTGGCGCAGGGCCACAACGCGGCGCGACCGCGGGGAGAGCCGCGCCAGGAGGCGCTTTAGCAGGCCGTGCGTTTCGCGGTGTTCCATTTCAGCCTGTGCTGTGGTGGCGTCGATGTCCGTGGGTGCGTTGTGCGCTTCAGCGATGTCGGCGGCGGCGCGGCGGTTGCGTAGCATGTTGAGACTGATGTGGCGCAGCGTGGTCATGAAATAGCCCTCGGCATTCTCCATGCGTTCAAGTTCATTTCGCTTTTCCCACAGGCGGGCAAACGTGTCTTGCACGGCGTCTTCCGCATCTTCCGCATTGCCAAGAACAGAAAAGGCCACGCTGTAGAGGCGCGGAGTCAGTTGGAGATATTTCTGTTCGAAGCTTTGCGTGTTCATGCCGTTGAGGTTAGAGCCGAAGTATAGGCTGGAGGTGACTGCCTTCTGTGGCGTGTTTCTATTGTTATAACACGAAGGGATGGATTTTGTGACAAGAAAAAGAAAGTTTTTTTTAGCCGGTGGTCAAAAATATTGTTTTTTGAAGGATCACCGAGAAAAAAAAGACAAGGGGGCGCTCCAAACCATGCGGTTCGGAACACCCCCATTGTCGAAAACTTAGTGGTGGTGAAAGAATAATGCTTTCAACATTACTAAAACCACCTACTCAAAATAGAAGGAGAGCACCACCATTGAGGTCGTGGCGCGGTCGATGCTCTGTGTATAGACAAATTGCGTGGGGTCGGTGAGGTCTTTGCGGTTTTTCTCCAAAACGTTTCCCAGCCCGAAGCAGAATTTGATTTCTGGGATGAGTTTGAAGAAAGGAAGGTAGAGGTCGCATCCGATTCCCGTTTCAAGCATGAGGTTGAAGGCTTTGGTGCGCAGGAGCGTGTGTTTGTTAGCCGTCAGGTCGTACATCGGCGAGAGTCCTGCCACAACGTAGGGCCGATAGTTGTTGAAGCGCGGCGCACTCACTTTGAGGTCTATGGGCAGTGCCATGTAGGTCGACTTCATGTCTTGCGAGTTGCGTCCTTCGTCGGCCAGATTGCGGAAACGTATGTGCTTGCTGCCGAAGTGGAGCGAGGGGATGAGGCGCAGGGAGAACGTCGGATTGAGTTTCCATTCGCCGAGCACGCCGACAGAAAACCCGAAATTGTGGCGGTCGTTGGCGGCAACCCACTGTGCTCCCGTTGCGGGGTCGATGAAACCGTTGTTGGTCAGAGAGAGCCCCTGGTCGTGCAGGCCGACGGTGAATCCGTAATGGAAGCGGCGCTCATCAATAAACGGTTTGTTTTGCACCTTGCGTTGTTGGGCACAGACCGACAGGCTGCAGCCCGCAAAGAGCAGCAGCGCCATAATGCGGCAGACGCTCGGAAGGAGTTTCAAATGGTTGTGCATAGGCAATGGGGGAGGGTTGGCCTCCGAGAGGGAGGGTTAGTAATGGTACCATTACTTAGTTGACGTTCATGCTGAACGACCATGTGCCGTCGTTGTCGTAATATTTGCCAGAGTAGGTGCTGCCGTTGACGTAGCCTTCATAGCGGCCGCCGCCATTCTCGTAGATGAGCAGTTTCTTCGAACCGTCATAATAGTTGCCCGAGATGTCCAGTGTGGTGTTGTTGAAACTGACCGTTCCGCTCACTTCGCTGTCGTTGTCAACGGTGAACACGAGGCGTACGTAGCACGATTTGTCGCCGTCGCTGTGGTGGAGATAACCCGTGATGACGTTGGTGTTGTCGTCGCTGGACGTGCTGGACGAATGGCTGTTTGACGCGTCGTCGGTGTTGTACACTTCTTCAACGTCGGGCTCAGCCAGCGTGTCGGCATCGTAGGTGTCCGATTGTGTTGGCGTGTCGTCGGTTTCATAATCCACCACTTCCACATCGCTGCCGATGCTGTCTTCGCTGTTGTCGCTTGATTTAGAATCGTCGCCCAGCACCTTGGTGGCGATAAACCACGTGGCCCCGATGAGGATGATGGCGCTCAGAATGCCGATGACGACCCAGAGAACCGTGTTGTTGCGGCGCGGCGGCTGGTTGAAAGAACCAGAAGGCGGCACAGTGCCAGGATTGGAGGGCGGAACGGCACCAGGGTTTGACGGCGGCACGGCACCAGAGGCCACGGTTGCAGGGCCAGAAGGTGGCACGGCACCGGGATTTGACGGTGGCACGGCACCAGGATTGGAAGGCGGCACGGTGCCGTTGCTGACGATGCGCGTTTTTGGTGAAGCATCGACTTCCGGCACCGGCGGGATGTCGTCGGGCACGGGGGGCGGCGTTGTGCCGTTGTTCGTGTTAATGGTGGTGTTGGCATCGGCGTCAGGGGCCGGTGCGCCACACACGGGGCATTCCTTCAGATCGTCGGGAAACTGATGACCGCATATAGAACAAGTCTTCATGATGTTTTTTGTTTTTTAGATGGCAGGCGCGGCGGCAGTTGCTTTCGGTTGGGGTATGCAATGCTTTAGTAATGGTGAAAGAATAAGTTGACCAATTTGTGGAGTAAGGATTTATTTCTTTTTTACCATTACTTAGGTCGGCGCCTTGATGATGTAGGACAATAAATGGAAAGGGAGAAGGGCTTCTTGGCAGGAGACAACAGAAATGCTGTGAGAATTGATGATGGGCATCCCTTGTCGTTCCGTCAGTATTTTCTCCCGATTCTATGAACAAGCAAATTTAAGGAAAAGGCTTGAAATGGGCGAATGGTGGGCCGATTTTTTGGGGACGCGTTGGAAAACGAGGTGGGGCAAACGGGAGAGCGTGATTAACGGGTGCGCGTTAAAAGCGGGCACCGTCCCTTGCTTGTCACAAGTTTGGTGGGCACCCGCTTTTGTTCCATGAAAACGCTGAGTGTGCCGTTCATCCCATTGTTCTGTGTGTGGCACACGAGATAATATATGAATAAATGTTCCTCAAGAATAAAAGGCTTTTGGCGGGAGCATTGCAGCGGCGGCTGCCGCATCCCTTTCTTGTTCTTTTAATTTGTGGGGGCATTCTTGACTTGCTCGTTGCCCTCATATAGCCTTCCTTCGCTAATACATTCTGAGAGGTTTTCGTCTTGAACAGCGGCACCTTTGCCGTTGTTCGATGTGCAAATTAAGTAAAAACGAATGAAACCGGGCAACCAAAAAGGTGTCCGGTTTCGTTCAAATGGTAAAAAATGCCTGATTTCGTATCATTTGGAAGTAAATTTTACGATATGGAAGTGTGGCGGGAGGTCCTTTCGAGCAGATAATTAGTAATGGTAAAAAAATAACTTGACCAATTTTGTGGAGTAAGGAGTTATTTCTTATGCCCTGTCTTTTTGCCGTTTTTGAAATTTGTCATCGGTCACATAGCCCGCTATGCTCCCTCTTCCAAATTCCAAAACCAACAAAAATACAGGTCAAAATTGCTCAACTTATTCTTTCACCATTACTTAGTATTTTGATTCCCTGTTTGTCTTGCCGCAAACGTGAAGCGGCATGGCGGTGCCGCGTCTTCCTCCTGCGGTTTGGTAGAGCTGGCGGCCCTTCTCAAAACGGCCAGATGAGCGGCACGAGCAACACCGTTAGGATGAGGGCGATGAGGTTGAGGGGAAGCCCCACTTTCACGAAGTCGGCAAAGCGGTAGTTGCCGATACCCTGCACGATGAGGTTGGTTTGGTAACCGATGGGCGTGGAGAAACTTGCCGACGCCGCCATACAGATGGTTACGAAGAAAGGCATGGGGCTGACGCCGAGGTGTTGCGCCATTGACAGAGAGATGGGGAAGGCCAGGGCCGCCGCGGCGTTGTTCGTCATCAGTTCGGTGAACACGTTGGTGATGACAAACACAACGGCGAGCAACACCAGCGGTCCGTGGTCGTTGCTCAGACCCGTGGCGAAGGACGCCACGGCGTCGGCCATGCCGGAATTTTGCATGGCGCGGCTGATGGCAAAGGCCGAGGCAATGGTGATGAGGATGTCCCAGGAGACATATTTGGTGTATTTCCGTGCGGGGAACATGCCCAGCCATGCCATGATGATGGTCGTTATGCTCACGAAGAAAAACATGTCGAGCGTCATGCCAGGACAAGCCTGCTTCACGGCGGGCAGTTCGCCAATGGTGGCCCCCAACACCATCAGCACCATGAGGCCGACGGCCAGCCAGCGTTTCGATTTGTTCATCGGTGCTTCTTCTTTTCGGCCGTCCGACACCATGAGGAAGAACGAGGAGTCGCCCCAGTTTTCCATGAAAGACTTGTCGGCCAGCAAAACAAGTGTGTCGCCTTCGCGAAAGCGCTCCTTACGCATATCGTGGATGATGATGGTGTCGCCGCCGCGTCGTATCTCCAGGATGGTGGCACCATATTTCCGTTTGAAGTCGAAGTCGCGCACGCGACGGTTGATGGCTGGGAAGCGGGCCGCAAGCACCACTTCAATGCGTTGCAGGCCCTCGCGCCGCTCTTCGCTCGTGACTTGCTCTTCGCGGTCTTCCCGACGGTCGGGGAGCAGGCGCGGCGAGGCGATGTATATATAAAGGAGTCCGACAACGGCAATGACGATGCCCACTTTTCCAAGTTCAAACATGGAGAAGCCGGTATATCCAGCATCAATGACCATGCCGTGGACAACGAGGTTTGTGCTTGTTCCGATGAGCGTACACACGCCGCCAAGGATGGTGGCGTATGACAAAGGGATGAGGAACTTCGTTGGCGAAAGTCGGTGGCGCTCCGCCCAGCGTTTGATCATCGGGGCGAAGATAACCACCACTGGCGTGTTGTTGAGAAAAGCTGAGATGAAGGCCACGGCGGGTAGCATGCGAGCCTGTACGCCCCGTATGGTGGAGCGGCGTTTGGGCAACAGGTGCTCAAGGAGCGTGCTGAGCAGTCCGGAGCGCCGCACGCCTTCGCTCACAAGAAAGAGCATTGCCACGGTGAGCATGCCCTTGTTGGAGAAACCCTCAAGAAGTTCCTTCGGACTCAAGATGCCGGCACACATGAAGGCCACGGCACCCGAAAGCAGAATGAGGCCAGGGCGCATGCGGTCTTTGATGAGCGCGATGATGAGCACCGACAATATGATGATGACAAATATGGCTTGGAATCCCACGGTGGTTGTTTAAAAGAGGAGGTGAACGTAGCGTGTTTAAGATATGGTATATTTGGGGGCTTACCCCTTCTGTGCAGCTGGGCGAACGATGAAGAACGGGTTGAGGAGGTCCTCTTTGTTGTAGACCACTGGTTTGCCGTCTTCAGCCTTCACCACTTCGCAGCCAGCACCGAGGGCAATGGCGTGTCCGGCAGCCGTGTCCCATTCCATGGTGGGGGCGAGGCGCGGATAGATGTCGGCACGGCCTTCAGCCACGAGGCAGATTTTTAGCGAACTGCCCGCGGAATGTAGTTCGAGGCCAGGGTGGGCTTCACGCTCACGGGCCACGAAAGCTTCCGTCTCCGGAGAGAGGTGGGAGCGTGAAGCCACCACGATGTAGGGCCGCTCGGCGTCTTCGTTGAGCGGCAGGGCCGTTTGTCCGACGAGGCTGCCCGTTTCGTCCACTTCGCAGCGCCAGGCCGCGATTTGTCCGTTGAATGTCTCCGTGTGTCCCCAGAAAAGCGTGCGCGACACTGGCACGTAGATGACGCCCATGACAGGCACACCGCCTTTGACGAGGGCGATGTTGACAGTGAACTCCCCATTGCGCTTGATGAACTCCTTCGTGCCATCGAGTGGGTCGCAAATCCACAGCGTTTCCCATTGTTTGCGAACGTCATAGTCCTCGTGACAGCCTTCCTCGCTGAGCAGAGGATAGGGCGTCATGTCGAGCGCTTGCGCGATGACAGCGTGTGAGCGACGGTCGGCCAGGGTGAGCGGTGAATTGTCGGCTTTTCGTTCAACTTCCCAGTCCAGGTCGGGATGGGTGTATATTTTCATGATGGCCTCGCCAGCTTCCACAGCGGCGGACAATGCTATTTGAAGAAGAGTTTCTGGTTTCATTTGTTTGGTGGATGATTGGAGATTGTCAGGCGTTACTCCTTATAGGTAGGGTGTTAAAAATATAGATAAATATCTGCGCGGTTTTGAGCCAAATAGCATGGCGGTTGCGGCGCACGCTGCCCCTGAAAGGGGCTCATATTTAGGGTAGGGGCTTGCCCCTACCTCTTGGGGCC
>OHDV01000865.1_pt1 | contig 10797 bp, 9 predicted proteins | sample 1567041 | NCBI WGS metagenome assembly OHDV01 (sample SAMEA3879517, study PRJEB24766) | human gut metagenome | biome: human-associated habitat; feature: feces | place: USA | collected 1985/1987
GAGTCAAAACCGTACTGCTGGGCGCTGGTTTCCAGCTGCTGGGCGCTGCTGTTCAGCTGAGTCTGGGTTCCCTCGGAAATGGTATAGCCAGCGGCATCTGCATCCAGGCGCACGGCCTGATACTGGGCCCAGGTCTGGAGGGCGTTGTCCAGGAAGAACTGCTCCCAGGTCATGGTGGTGCTGGACATGCCGCAGGTTTGCTCGTTTAGGGGCTTGGTGGTGTCCAGGCCAATGTAGGCAATATAGCTGCTATAGTTATTGAGGAAGTCGTAATAGGACCTCCAGTAGAAGATCTGGAGCAGGCCGTTGCTGAGGGTGGCATCGCCCATCGTAGCTACGGCTTTGCTCAGCTCCGGGGTGATATCGTCCCCTTCGAAGGTATAGTCCTCCCGGACCAGAACGCCGGTAGGCTCTGCGGTCTCTTCCGGGGTGGTGTCTGTGGTGGAGGCGGTGGATTCAGCGGGTTCTGTGGGAAGGCTCTCTGCCGGTCGAGCCAGGAACCAAATGGCGACGGCGATGAGGGCCAGAACCAGGACTGCGCCGCCGATTACCAGGGCGAGCTTTTTCCGATTCACAGGCTTAGGCTGGGAATCGGAAGCCTCCCCTGGCGACGGAAGGTCTTGCTCCGGCGATCCGCTGGACTCTTCCGGGGTGGCGGGGGCTTGCGCAGTCTCCTCCGGAGAGAAGGCGATGGTCTCGGTCTCCTCCGGCAGGCTGTTGTCCCAGCCACAGCTGGGGCAGACGGAATTGCCATCCTCCAGGGGGGCTTGGCAGTGTTTACAATTCATGAATTGACCTCTTTTCTTCCCTGGGACGCGGACAGACCGAGACCTGGGGCATATTTCTTTCAATATAGCACGGAAAGAGCACCAATGCAAGGTAAAGTTCCAGGGAAATACGAAGCTTTACATCCTCATTTAATGCATTGTAATGTGTCTCAAATGGTCTCGCTGCGGCACCACCTGCATTCGACACGAGCATCGGTGTCTCAACTTCCATGAAATCACGGTCTGCAAGGAAATTACGAATCTCCTTCAAAATCTGGGAACGCTTGATGAAGACTGCTTTGCTTTCCTGGTTCATGATCAGATCTACGTATCTCTGGCGATAACGCATATCCGTATCGGTCAGTCCGTGGAACTTCTCCGGAAGAATCTGCAAAGACTTCGACAGAAGTGTCATCTCCTCGGCATGGATGGAAATCTCACCCGTCTTTGTACGGAATGCATATCCCTTCACACCATAAATATCTCCAATATCAGACTTCTTGAAATCTGCATAGCTTTCTTCGCCGATCTGGTCTCTTGCAACATAGACCTGAATATTTCCCTTCAAATCCTGAATGTTACAGAAAGATGCCTTACCCATGACACGCTTGAACATCATACGTCCGGCAATACTTACATGAATCGGAGAGCCATCCATGATTGTTCTTCTCTCATTGTAATCGTTTGCCAGAGCTTCCTTCTTCTGCTCATCATCCAGTCCCTCTACATCCGGTGCCGGTCTGCCTGCCAGAAGCTCTGCTTCGTGTGCGATGTAAGTTTCCTTTACATCTTCACTATGATTTGTCACATCATATTTTGTAATCTCAAACGGATCTTTTCCCGCTGCCTGCAGTTCTGCGAGCTTATCGCGACGCACCTGCAACAGCTTGTTTGTATCCTGCTGCTTATTCTCTGCCACTTTTATTTCTCTCTTTCTTATCGAATATCCAAAATGCGGAAGTCAAAATTTCCGTCTGGTGCTTCCACTGTAACTGTCTCGCCTACACGTTTCTTCAAAATAGCCATGCCAAGTGGAGATTCATTGGAAAGCTTTCCTTCCAGAATATTGGACTCAGTAGAACCAACGATCTTGAATGTATTTACCTCATCCATATCGATATCCAGAATAGATACCTCAGAACCAAAGTTTACAACACCCTGCTCTACTTCTTCTTCGTCAGCAACCTCTGCATACTTCAGGATCTTCTCGATTTCTTCGATGCGAGCCTCGATATCTCTCTGCTCGTCCTTTGCAGCATCGTACTCGGCGTTCTCTGACAAGTCTCCTTGCTCTCTTGCTTCTTTGATCTTCTGTGCAATTTCCTGACGTCTATTTACCTTTAAGTCCTGTAACTCGTCCTCTAACTTACGAAGACCTTCTCTAGTCAACAGATTTTTCTTCTCAGCCATCTCTATTTTCCTTTCTTTCACGACATACTTGCCCAGACTTCTTCCGAGCATACATGCTTGAATTATATCGGATATTCCATCATATGTCAAACGTGATTTCTACTGTTTTACCAATATTTTTCTCCCTTTGTGTGCCGCTTATTGTGCCAAAAATCCGCAAAGCCATTTCTGACCTTGCGGATTCACATTTTTCTTTCCACTATTATTTCGCTTTACAACATCCGATTAGTGATGAAACAGACGGATTCCTGTAAATGCCATAACCATATCGTACTTGTCTGCACACTCGATTACAAGATCATCACGTACAGAACCACCCGGCTGTGCGATATACTTCACACCACTCTTCTTTGCACGCTCTACGTTATCAGAGAATGGGAAGAATGCATCGGAGCCAAGGGTTACGTCGGTATTTCCATCGAGCCATGCACGCTTCTCCTCGCGTGTAAATACCGGTGGCTTTACCTTGAAACGCTTCTGCCATTCGCCCTCGCGAAGTACATCCTCATACTCATCACCGATGTAGACATCAATTGCATTGTCACGGTCTGCACGTCCAAGCGAATCTACAAACTGCAAATTCAGAACCTGTGGTGCCTGACGGAGATACCAGTTATCTGCCTTCTGTCCGGCAAGTCTTGTACAATGTACACGGGACTGCTGTCCGGCACCGATACCGATTGCCTGTCCGTTCTTCACATAGCATACAGAGTTTGACTGTGTATATTTCAGAGTGATCAAAGCAATCTTCATATCGTTCTTTGCAGATTCTGGAAGATCCTTGTTCTTTGTCACAATGTTTGAAAGCAGTTCATCGTTGATTGGAAGCTCATTTCTTCCCTGCTCAAATGTGATGCCATATACCTGCTTGTGCTCGATTGGAGCTGGTACATACGAAGGATCAATCTGAATAATATTGTAATTGCCCTTTTTCTTCTGCATCAGAAGCTCAATTGCCTCATCTGTGTAGCCCGGCGCAATCACACCATCGGATACCTCACGCTTGATCAGTCTTGCTGTATCCTTATCACACACATCAGAAAGTGCAATGAAATCACCGAAGGAAGACATACGGTCAGCGCCTCTGGCTCTCGCATAAGCACATGCCAGCGGAGAAAGCTCGCCGAGATCGTCTACCCAGTAGATCTTTGCCAATGTATCATCAAGCGGAAGTCCCACAGCCGCACCCGCCGGAGATACATGCTTGAAGGAAGTTGCTGCCGGAAGTCCGGTTGCTTCTTTCAGCTCCTTTACAAGCTGCCAGCCGTTAAATGCATCCAAAAAGTTGATATAACCCGGCTTGCCATTGATCACCTTGACTGGAAGCTCGCTTCCATCCTCCATGTAGATACGAGATGGTTTCTGATTCGGGTTACATCCATACTTAAGCATAATTTCGTTTGCCATGATTTTTCATCCTCCGCTTTCTTAGACTCTGTCGTATTTATTGATAATCTTTGATGTTGCCTTACCTGTCTCGATATCGATATAGCGAACAAACAAAGATACCTTGTTATCCTCATTCAAAGAGTTCCACAGCATATCGGTAAATGCATCCATATCATCCGGGATTGCAACCAGCTTCGGCTCACCCTCAAAGCTTGGAAGTGGATTGCCATCACCCATGTAGGTGTGAATGAAATGTCCGGTTCCCGAAAGTGGATTTGTATAAGAGAATGTAAATCTCTCACAGCAATCCGGATTTCCGTCTGCGGATTTTAAGATGGACATTGCATAATTATACGAACCATTTTCCACATGCATAATGCCGGAAATACGTGGTGTATAATTTGGTGCATCATCCTCATATTCTCGCGTGCGTAAAGACTGCTCAAATGTCTGCTGCTTATCCATCAGCTCGTAAATCGTATCGGTCTGATCTCCATTTGTCACAATCGTCTTGTTGCCTAATACACGCACTGGTGCATAGATGATCAGATGTGGATCAGTCAGCTTGGAAGGATCTGCTGCCTCTGTTCTTATGCCATCCTCTGTCTCTGTAAATACACGGTTCCGTGAATTCACGCTGCGTCCCATAATGAAATATGCAGTTACCGCTTTCTTGCCATCCTGTGATTTTCCGATTACGATACCTCTGCCCGGGTACGCATTGCCCTTCAATTCTTCTTCCAATGAAATCATCTTCACGCTCTTCGCTCCTCCTCTTTTCTGTGTCTATGTTAATCTGCGCCGTTGGTAACATCCCCGCTTCCATCTAAGGAAATCGGGTTACCAAGTACAGTCGGCTCCGGTTTGATAAATGTCATAACAAAGTCCTTGCTGATTGCCAGATACTCGCGGATATTGCGGATGGTCTGTCCACCGTAGTTAATCGGTGCTGCCGCCACTCCATATGCATCCATACCGAGATTCTTGGCATTGTAGACCGCACGTGTCAAATGATATTTCTGCGTGACGATCACAACTTTTTCCGCGCCAAAGATTGCTCTGGCACGGTACATACTCTCATAAGTAGAAAATCCCGCATGATCCAGGAAAATATCCTCCGACGGAACGCCCTGCTTGATCGCATAGTTCTTCATGACACTGACTTCGTTATAATATTCGCTGCCGTGGTCACCACTCATCAGTATCTTCGGTGCACAGCCTGCCTTGTAAAGTGCAATCCCCTCATCCAATCGATCCCGCAGCATCGGACTCGGTGTATCTCCATTCTTTACAGATGCCCCAAGAATGATAATACAATCCACATCCGAAAGTGCAGTTGCGTCCTCCTCTTTCAGCAGACGGGGATTCACATCATGTTTAACATAGATATAGATTCCTGTCAACCCAAGAAGGATCAGCAGCGCACACGCAATCAGGAACACAAATATATTCCTGATTGCCCGCACAAATCCGCCTTTTTTCTTATCTGCTTTTTTCTTACTCATATCTTTCTGCCATTATTTCGTCGTCTTTTTTTCTACTGACTTATTTTCTGTGGAAGTCTTTGCCACAGCCGCTTTCTTTGCTATGGCTGGCTTCTTATCTACATAATCATACTTGAATACCATCATGGAAAGCGGTGCGATATCAATGCTGATCGCATACGGCATACGATCACACTTTTCTTCAAATGCCTTTACCTTACCGTTTTTCGTACCGGAACCGCCGTAGATCTTCGCATCCGAATTGATGATCTCCTCATACTCGGTCAGGCAAGGCACTCCAATCCAGTAATCCTTACGCTCTACCGGAACGAAATTGCATACGAACAACAACTGATCCTTCACCGTCTTTCCACGACGCACAAACGCGATAATACTTGTATTTGCATCATCGACCTTGGTCCACTCGAATCCCATCTGATTGTTGTCATTGTAGTAGCATGCGTCATAGGTTGTATACATATGGTTCAGATCTGCCACCCATTTCTGCATCTTCTTATGCAGAGGCTGATCTAATAAGAACCAGTCAAGACTTCTTGCCTCACTCCACTCACGAAGCTGTCCGAACTCCTGTCCCATGAACAAAAGCTTCTTGCCCGGATGTCCATACATAAATCCATAAGCCGTACGCAGGTTTGCGAACTTATCCATTTCTACACCCGGCATCTTGTTGAGCATGGAGCACTTGAGATGTACGACCTCATCGTGTGAAATCACAAGCACATAATTCTCTGCATATGTATATGACAGGCTGAATGTCAGTCGGTTGTGATTAAATGAACGGAAATATGGATCCATCTTCATATACTCTAAGAAGTCATTCATCCATCCCATATTCCACTTGTACAGGAAGCCAAGCCCCTTCATGCTTGCCGGTGCTGTGACACCTGCCCATGCCGTAGACTCTTCCGCAATCAGGAACGCGCCCGGATTGCGCTCTTCCATAACCGTATTGATCTTGCGGAGCAGTTCGATTGCATCGTAATTCTCATTTCCGCCATCTTTATTCGGCAGCCACTGTCCATCCTGCTTTCCGTAATCCAGATACAACATAGAAGCGACCGCATCCACACGCAATGCATCCACATGGAACTTCTCCACCCAGAACAACGCATTGGCTGTTAAGAAGTTAGAGACCTCATTTCTTCCAAAATCAAAGATATAGGTTCCCCAGTCCGGATGCTCGCCGCGTCTTGGATCCGGATGCTCATAAAGCGGCATGCCATCAAATCTTCCAAGTCCGTGCGCATCTCTCGGGAAATGTGCCGGTACCCAGTCTAAGATCACGCCGATGCCATTTGCATGCATGTGATCTACAAAATACATGAAATCCTCCGGCGAGCCGTAACGGCTGGTCGGTGCATAATAATTCGTTACCTGATAACCCCATGATCCATCAAATGGATACTCTGCAATACCCATCAGCTCGACATGGGTGTATCCCATCTTCTTTACATAATCGCAGAGCATCTTTGCAAGCTCACGGTAGGTATAGAATCCAAAATCTGAATCCTCAATTTTCTTCTTCCACGAACCGAGGTGGCACTCATAAATTGCCATCGGCTTTTTCAGCTCGGTCTCACGCGTCTGCTGCTTCCGGTTCTCGATCCAGTCCGTATCCTTCCACTTATATCCGGTCAGATCCGCAACGACATTCGCATTGTCCGGTCTTACCTGACACTGGTTTCCATATGGATCTGCCTTGTATAAGATTTCACCGTCTCTTGTCAGAATCTGATATTTGTAGACAGCCCCCGGAGCTACATCCGGGATAAACAGCTCATAGATACCGGAGGTCTGCATCATCTGCATCGGGTTGAGTGCGCCATCCCACATGTTAAAATCACCTACGACACTGACACGTCTCGCATGTGGTGCCCATACTGCGAAGTATGTTCCCTTCACACCATCGATCGTCATCGGATGCGCACCAAACTTTTCGTAGACATCATAGTGCTTGCCCTCTGCAAAAAGATATGTGTCAAACTCTGTGATCTGTGAGTCAAACGCGTATGCATCGGCAGTCACAACCGTTGTGCCATCCTGATAGGTTGTCTCGATGCGGTATTTTGTTCCCTTATATTTCTTCTTTGCACTGTAAAATCCATAGAAGCCCTCTGCCAGACATTCCATCTCCTCACGGTTTTTGCCTGTCGGAGATACGACGCAGACTTTCTCTGCATATGGACGATATACGGTGATCACCTGTCCATCGCCATAAACATGGTTTCCAAGCAGATGCTTCGGTGCATTGATAACCCCATTTTTCAATTCATCGTACAAAATCCAGTTTACCCAATCTTCCAGTCGTTTGTTCATATTTTGTAACCCTCCTTAAAAATATCCTTCTCTAAATCTAAAACCGGTGTGGCCGCCCCGCCAGACGGACACACACACGAATCATCACAAACACAAAAATCTCCGCTGCAACTATGCCAAGATATAGCAACGCCAGATTCCTTGCAAAGGTTTCCGGCAGAATCTTACACAGCACATCTCCGGAAGAAAAATAACCATAATCGCCACGGAATATCATATTCCGAAGTCCTGCATAGACCTCTCTTTTTGATGTCACGATCCGCAGCATCAAAAGCGCCACCAGACACGCGCCGCCTGCACTTCCATAAAAACACGGCATCGTCTCCCGCCTGCGCCAAAGCCTGCGAAAACTGTATATCATCCCAGCCAGCGATGCAAGGGATAAAATCCATGCGAACCGGTAATACCCTTTCAATCGGTTCAGCTGATGCACATTTTCGTCCGATAATTCATATCCTGCAATCCTGTATTTTCCTGTAAAAAAACGACAATACGAATCTGCAATCTGTCCGTAGTAAAGCTCTGCCTCTGCCTTGCTGATCTCCACGGTCACACCGTTACGGTAGTCCGTCGAAGACAGCCGGTACACACTTCGGTTAAACGCCAGCAGGCACACAGCAAAGCTCAAAATAAACACCGCAATGCAGACACTCGCCAGCCATTGAAACTTTCTATATTCTTCTCTTTTCATAATAATTGATTACTATCTTTTTCCTGTAAAATCTTAAAAACCTATAAGCTTATTTATTTTACCATTTCCGCCCTGCAAAGTAAAGAAACCATTTTATAAATGCGTCCAATATCGCTGGAATTCTGCGTCATTTTTGCCTTGCGTCATATGCTGTTTTCCTCTATAATAATAGTAGTTTTTTATACAGCATGAGGTGGTGGGGCGATAATGGCATCAAGCAATTTTGTAAATGGAAATGACGTGGCTACATTTGTCTTGGAGACAGATGCACCATACAATATTTTAGACTTTGACCAAGGGCTTTGTACAATGACCGGATACTCTCCGCGTGAATTGTCCAAGAAGATCTGTACCCTGGATAATCTGTTATATGTGGAGGATTTCACAGAAGTGATCGCCTCCATGAACTATCAGTTAAGTATCTCGAATCTGATCAGTATCCAGCATCGGATCGTGACGAAGAGCGGTACGGTGCTTACGGTTCTTTGCAATGGACAGGCATTTTCTTTGAACGATGGTCGTGACGTATTACAGTGCGTTTTTACCGATATCACGAATCTGGAAAATGCAGCGAACGAGACCGTCCGTGCCAAGACCGATCTGGAGATTTTCGCAAATACCGTTCCGAGCGGCGTGAGCAAGCATCTGCTCGACAACAATCTCTCTCTTTTATGGGCAAATAATTTCTTTTATGATATGTGCGGCTACTCTGAGCATGATTACAAGGAGAAGTTCGGCAAGAGCACACTGCAGCTCGTATTGAGTGAGGATCTGGCGCTTGTGATTGACGCACTCGCTGACCTGACGGAAAACGAGGAGAATTCCAAGATCATGAACTTCCGTATCCAGTGTGCGGATGGCAATATCAAATGGGTCAATGCAGTCATCGCCCGCTCCGGTTCCGAGGAACAAGGCTTCCCGGTTGTAAACCTCGTTATGTCAGATATTACAAGTCTGAAGATTGCAGAGACAAAGGCAATGCTTGAAGAGCAGAAATATCTGATCATCTCTGATATCTCTGAGGAACTTCCTTACGAATATGATATTGCAACCGATACGATCACCTTTGCCGAGAAGTTCAACCATATCTTTGAAGGTGAATCTGTGATTGAGAACCCGACCGAAAATATGCTCAAGATGGGACTCGTCTCTTACGATACACAGTCCGCGATCGAGGAGCTGTTTTATCTGGCAAAAGCCGGCACAGAATATCATTCGACAGAGTTCAAATTAAATACGAAAAATGGTGGTTTCCAGTGGTACTTCTCCACATTCTCCACCATCTACGACGAGGAGGGAACGCCGCTTCGTGTCGTTGGTCTGCTCCGGAACATCCATGCCCAGAAGGTGGAACAGCAAAAGCTGCTGATCCGTGCAGAGACTGATCAGATGACCGGACTTTACAACAAGGCGACAACCGAGAGCAAAATTCAGGCATCCCTGCGTGAACTAAACGGAAACAGCTATCAGGTTCTGATGTTGGTCGATATTGATGATTTCAAGAAGATCAATGATACATTTGGACATTTGAAGGGTGACGAAGTCATCGTCGACATTGCAAAGGCGCTGCAGGAATTCAAAGGCGATTACGGCATTGCCGGGCGTCTCGGCGGCGACGAATTCTGCGTATTTTTATCCAATGTGTTAGATACCCAGCTTGCAAGCGAAAAAGCCGTTATGATCGCCGATCGTCTGCGTGAGCTGTACCAGCACGATTGCAAGGTCACACTCAGTATCGGTATCGCCGCAACGAACCAGCAGATTCCATATAACGTCCTGCTGGAAAATGCAGATACTGCCCTGTATCAGGCGAAGTTAAACGGCAAAAACGTGGGAAGTACGAAAATGTTCGTTCCGAGCCGACAGCAAAAGAAACAGGAACCTCTGCTCTTCTGGATTCCCTGCTTTCTACACTGTTTGCCAGCACCAACACCTACACTGCGATCGAACAGGCAATGGCAATCGTAGGCGAGCACTACGCCATCGACAAGATCAGCATCTGGGAATACAGCTACAACAAGAGCTTCGTTGACTGTACGCATCAATGGTGCAAAAAGGGAATCAACAACGATATGACGCTCCGCCAGCATACGCCTGCTGCGATTCTGGAGGAATTATCTGCGATGGGAACGGACGGCATTACCTATTCCTCCGATACATCTTTGATCAAGACAAACACCGCAAGCATGAACCCGTATGCGGAAGGCATCCGCAAGCTCATGCAGTGCGATATCAATACAAACGGCAAACGGATTGGCTTTATCAGCTTCTATTCCATGGACAAAGACGTCACATGGAACGCGCAGACATTGACCGCATTTAAGCAGATCTTCCGCCTGTTCGGAGAAGCGATCAAGACAAAACAGGCAAACCGCGAGATGACACGATCAAGGCGTTTGATCTCGTACAGAATCCGATGGTCGTTGTCGACAAGGATTCCTACGACGTCATGTATTTCAACGAATGTGCGCGGGAATATTTCCCAAAACTTGCTTTAAACAGCAAATGCTACACCTGCCTGCAGCAGGAAAGCGGGCCTTGCCGTGATTGTCCGGTACATAAGATCTCTGACAGTAATCCGACTGTTGGCTGCATCAAGCACAATCGCACGCTCGACGAGCCGCTGGATGTCCATATGACAACGATCAACTGGAGTTCCGGCAGCCATACATTTTTGATTTCAACCTCCGCACACAAGGAGACAAAGGCAGAACAGCTC
>OHDV01000872.1_pt1 | contig 10767 bp, 9 predicted proteins | sample 1567041 | NCBI WGS metagenome assembly OHDV01 (sample SAMEA3879517, study PRJEB24766) | human gut metagenome | biome: human-associated habitat; feature: feces | place: USA | collected 1985/1987
CGGATATAATGTCGATGTCAGCAAGGGACGTAATGGGTTAATAAAAGAACGCATAGATATAACACACCCGAACGAGGATGAATTTACAACAAATTCCATATATTTTATTGCAGAACCATTTTTGGATGGATATGCAAAATAAAAGTAAACTGCGTAGCAATTGAATAATTGGGAAATCCCACTTATTTCCCGAAATGAGTCATTATGAATATGTCTTCTGTTTCATTAACAGAAACGTATGAAATGGCTCATTTTTTATTTACGCGAGTAGCAAGAAAAATGCGTTTCGCATAGTTGATTTGGAAGTTTTGAAAGAGTACTTTTTCGTTGACAAAAAGTTATCATATATGATAACATTGAGATAGTTGTTGAGGTGAGAAATGGAGAAGAATAAGAGCAGGGAGCAGTCGACGCGTTCGGATGTGGTGCGTCAGTTGAAGGCGGTGCGCAAGGAACAGCATATTACCCAGGAAGTGCTTGCGGAGCGGGCGGGCACGAAGAAATCCAATATTTCCAGATTGGAGAGCGGAAGATATAATCCAAGTCTGGATTTTCTGGTGAAGGTAGCAGGCTGTCTGGGGAAGACCGTAGAGATTCAGATTATGGACAAATAGAAGGAGACAGGGTATTATTATGAAGAAGAACAAACCGAAGACCATGGGGAAAAATATTGACCGGGATGTGGAATTATGCAGAACTACCAATGCCAGAGTCAGCAGTCAGATGATGCGGACACTGGTAAGCCATGAGATTCCATTTACACAGAACTGGGTGAGAGTTCCATTTTATAAGAGAGTTGCTTATAATGGGGCGAAGGAAGTCTGCGTTATCAGTACACATTATAACCAGTATCAGCGGGCGAGAAGAGTATTAGACCATATGGAAGTGGTATATCGGGAACGCATGATTTTGCATGCGGTATAAGACAGGAGGAAAAAGAGATGGAGAGCTTAACAAAGCAGTTTCCGGATAAGGAGACCTTTGACAAATTCTTTGTAGAGAATTTCAAGACTATGACTTACGAAGATGTAAAAGAAGGCTTAGAGGAATTAGTCAAGGCAGAAGGATTAAATATATTTCAGGATGATTATGTGAAAAATGTACGGAAAGAGGATTTTAAAGAGCATCTTTCCAAGGGCGCACGATTTGAATTTGAAAATGCCATGACAGAAGCATTTTACGATAAGAATCCGGAAGTATATGAGGCGGCATTTGGACTTTACGAAGAAGTACCAAAGCAGGCAATGGCAATTACTGAGACTTTTCACCGCACGTATCAGGAGATATATGAAGAGAGTTTAAATTGTATGTTTGATGCAGTGATAGCTCCGTTGTTATAAGAAAAAATTTTTCGGATATTTGAATGTATAATCCGCTTTTTTAGAATAGCAGATTCTGACTGTGATTCTAAGAAAGTGGATTTTTTGACTTTAGAAAAATTTAATTTCAAAAAGTGAAAAGATTGTGCTACCATTACAATAAGCAGGTAACAGGTGATTGTGAAGGAGATAGATTTTGTTATCAGGACTATCTTTCTGATGTTTGTAAGAATTGCTGCATGGTTCGTCGAAGTACAGATGCCTGATAAAGGCTGTTAGGGACACTGGGAATTTCATCAGGAAACAGGCAACGCTGGTACAGGGATGTACCAGCGAGGCACAACTGAACATGGATGTGAATTTGTGCCGGTTGCCGGATGAAATTAATACGATAACGAAATTCCCAGTGTCCCTTGCAGGCATTATGTGGCATCTGTCTTCGACGGACAGTGCAGCGATTCAGCCAAAGCAACCGGAAAGACGGTTTTTATAACTTTCCGTTTGCACAATCACTTGAATAACCAGAATAAAAGGAGGAAGCTATCAAATGGCATTTGTATCCTTTCAGAATGTAAGTAAAGTATATAAAACCGGAGAAGTTACGATAGAAGCATTACATGATGTGAATTTTGAGATAGAAAAGGGAGAATTTTGCGTTATCGTAGGAGCGTCCGGAGCGGGAAAGACAACAATATTAAATATATTGGGAGGAATGGATTATCTGACCACCGGAAAAGTATATCTGGATGGAGAAGAAGTCTCTGCATATAATAAGCGGCAGCTTACCAGTTACCGGAGATATGATGTGGGATTTGTATTCCAGTTTTATAATCTGGTGCAGAATCTTACAGCATTGGAAAATGTTGAACTTGCAGCACAGATTTGCAAGGAACCGTTAGATGCAGCAACAGTTTTAGATGAGGTGGGCTTAAGTGAACGGAAAGCCAATTTCCCGGCACAGCTATCCGGTGGAGAACAGCAGAGAGTAGCAATTGCGAGAGCACTGGCAAAGAATCCGAAGGTGCTGCTTTGTGATGAACCGACAGGCGCACTGGATTACAATACCGGAAAAGCCGTTTTAAAACTGTTGCAGAACACCTGCAGAAAACAGGAAAAAACAGTCATTGTAATTACACATAATCAGGCACTGACCGCAATGGCAGACCGTGTCATTACCGTAAAGAGCGGAACCATTCAAAAGATAGAGAAAAATGAACATATCGTGGATGTCGATGAGATTGAATGGTAGTCCATGTGGAAAAGAAAGGGTTTGAAATATGAAATCCATGATGAAGAGAAATACATTTCGTGAGATAAAGAAAAGCTTTGGAAGATATTTTGCTATCCTTGCCATTATTGCACTGGGTGTTGCATTTTTTTCCGGCCTTAAGATTACCCAGTCGGTCATGGTGCATTCTGCGGATGTCTATTTAAAGGATTTGCAATTCTATGATTATCGTCTGGTATCCACACTTGGCTTTACAGAAGAAAATGTAGAAGCACTGGCAGAAAAAGAAGATGTCCGGGCGGCAGAGGGTGCCATATCGGCAGAGGTTCTTTATAAGGATGCCGGAGAAAATGAGCGCGTTATCAAGATGCATTCCATCACAGAGAAGGTCAATAAACTGAAGCTGGTTGCCGGAGAAATGCCGCAGTCTGCTGATGAATGTGTGGTAGATTCCGTACTTTTTTCAGAAGATGCCATTGGAAGCAAGCTGGTTCTTTCGGAAAATAATACAACAGATGATTTAGATAAATTTGCATACAAAGAATATACGATTACCGGACTAGTACAGTCACCGTGCTATATCCAGTTTGAACGTGGCAATACATCCATTGGAAATGGCAGAATCAGCGGATTTGCCTATATATTAAAAGATGGATTTGCAGTAGATTATGACACAGAAATCTATATTAAATTTGATGAAGATTATGACATCTATTCCGATGAGTATGATTCCTATATGGACGCAAAGGAAGCAGACTGGGAGGCCTATACAAAGGAACAGGCAGATATCCGTTATGAAAAGATTGTAAAAGACGCACAGGACGAACTGGATGAGAAGAAGGAAGAGTTAGAGGAAAAGCGGGCAGAAGCGGAAGCGGAATTAGAATCGGCAAAGCAGCAGCTTACGGATGGAGAAACAGAGATCTCCGATGGAAAAAATCAGATTGCTTCTGCAAAGACCGAACTTTCTGCTAAAGCATCGGAGCTGCAGTCCGGGAAGGATGCATTGTCTTCTAAGGCGGCAGAATTAGAGAGCGCATCGCAGCAGATTTCCGGGCAGGAAAGTGCACTGGCAGCAAAAAAGGCAGAGTATGAGCAGGGATTGAATGCTTATTTGGCAGCAAAGCAGCAGGTGACGGATCAGAGAAACAGCCTTGAGGCCGCAAAAGCGCAGTTGATGGAAAATACTCCGGGCTATGAAGAGATGCTGGCACAGATTGAAGCCGGTTTAACGGAGGTTGCCGGTGCAGAAGCAGAATTAAATGCAAAGAATGCGGAATTAGAAGCAGCCGCAGGTCAGCTTTCTTCTACGGAAAGCCAGCTGGCAGCCGCAAAGCAGCAGATAGAAGATGGAAAAAATGCACTGGCAGCTGCCGAGGCAGAGCTTACGGATGGGGAGAACCAGCTTGCGGCAGCAAAAGAACAGATAGAAGAAAAAGAAGATCAGCTTGAGGCTGCAGAAACAGAGCTGGCAGACGGCTTACTGCAGTATCAGGAGAAGCAGAGTGAATTTGATGAGCAGATGCAGGATGCGGATGACCAGATAGCAGATGCACAGAGTAAGATAGATGAAATCGAGAAACCGGAGACTTATGTACTGGACCGGAATACCAATGTAGGTTATGTGTGCCTGAAAAATGATTCCGGTGTAGTAAAAGGAATTGCCAATGTATTTCCGGTATTCTTCTTTCTGGTGGCAGCGTTAATCTGTATGACTACCATGAACCGGATGGTGGAAGAACAGCGGACACAGATTGGTGTGCTAAAGGCACTGGGTTTTAGTGAAGGAAAGATAATGGGAAAGTATCTTTTCTATTCCGGCTCTGCAGCCATCAGCGGAACGTTAATCGGCTATGTGCTGGGAATCCATTTCTTCCCGTTAGTCATCATAACCGCCTATGGAATTGTCTATAAAATGGGTGGGATTTATTATGTGTCTGACCTGCCATTAGTACTGGTTTCACTTACCGTTGCAGTACTTTGCTCCGTTGGGACGACCTGGCTGTCCTGCCATAAAGAGTTAAAAGAAGTGGCGGCAGATTTGATGCGGCCGAAAGCACCAAAAGCCGGAAAACGTGTATTCTTAGAGCATGTACCATTTATCTGGAAGAGACTTAAATTCTTGCAGAAGGTATCCGTAAGAAATATTGTCCGCTATAAGAAGCGTTTCTTTATGATGGTAATCGGAATCAGCGGCTGTACGGCATTGCTGGTGATGGGCTTTGGTGTAAGAGATTCTGTAGTGGCAGTGGCAGACCAGCAGTATGAAGAAATCCAGCTTTACAACATCGGAGTTACATTAAAAGCTGGAAAGATGCCGGGAGAGGCCGACCTTAAATCTTTAGATTCTGTATTGGAAAAGGAAAATGCAGCAGGCATGTATGCCATGGAAAAGACCATTGACCTGGTGACAGATAAAGGAACTAAGTCGATTCATATGGTGGCAGTGGAAAATCCGGATGAAGTAGGAGACTTTATTTCACTGCATACAAAGAAACAGGAGCCGATTGCTTATCCAAAAGAAGGAGAAGCAGTACTTTCGAAGAAAGTGGCAGAAACCTATGCAGTCAAAAAAGGCGATACGATTCTGCTGCGTGACAGTGACAACAATGAGATGCACTTAAAAGTCACCGGAATCTGTGAGAATCATATTTATAATTATGTATACATTGCACCGGAATCCTATGAAAAACAGATTGGGGATGTGGTATTTAAAAATGTGTATGTGAGACTGCCGGATGCGTCAGATATTCATGAAGTGAGTGCGGCACTGATGAAAGCAGATGGTGTGACGGCAGTAACCGTTAATTCCGATATGTTAAGCCGGATTTCACAGATGATGTCCTGTATGAATTATATTGTCATTATCATTATTATCTGTGCCGGAGCACTGGCATTTATCGTATTATATAATCTTAATAATATCAATATTACGGAACGGGTGAGAGAGATAGCTACCATTAAAGTATTAGGCTTCTATCCAAAGGAAACGGCATCTTATGTGTTTCGGGAGAATATGGTCTTAACTGCCATCGGCTGCGGACTGGGACTGATTTTAGGAAAATGGTTCCATCGTTTTGTAATGGGTGAGATACAGATTGATATGGTATCCTTTAATGTACAGATTAATGCAGTAAGTTATCTCTTTAGTGTTTTGCTGACGATGGGCTTTGCATGGATTGTAAACTGTATGATGACAGGCAAATTAGAACGTATCAACATGGCAGAATCCTTAAAATCAATAGACTAAAGCAGGCTGTTTTCTGGCGATTTCTTTCTGGCAAACCGAAGGAGCGCAAGAAAGGATAAAAAAGTAGTCAGCAGTTCGCCTGCAAGCATGCCATAGAGGTAGCAGCGGATGCCATATGTTGGAATCAGTGCATAGATAAAGAAAATGCGTAAAGTGCAGCCGCTCATATTAATGTAGAACGCACGTCCCGGTTTCCCTAGACCGTGAAGAACGGAAGTAAGGGTGGTGGACAGATAGAGGAAAGGGCAGATCCAGCTTAATATGAGTATGAAACTGCCGGCTAATGTGTTCTGGAAAACGAATTGTCCAATCCATTTCCCAGTCAGAAGAAAACCGAAGGTACAGGAAAAGCCAAGAAGCAGACAATAAAACACCGTTTTTTTAATAGTACGGCGGATTAAGTGAAAATCCTTTCTTGCATAGGCTTCTGAAATAGCAGGCATCAGCAGCACCGAGACAGAATTTACAAGGACATTGGGAAAAAGAATCATTGGCATTGCCATTCCGGTAAAAATGCCGAAGACGCTCAAGGCATCCTGATTGCTGTAGCCATATTTTTTTAAGCAGATGGGAATCAGAATGGCTTCAATACTGGAAAATAAGTGATATGCTACGTGATTGGTGGTAAGGGGCAGCGCAAAGAGGGAAAGCTCCTTAAAAATTCTTTTTATATGCCTGCTGCACTTTTGGAAATGAAGGCAGCTTACGGAAAAGAGTGAAGAGGCCAGTTCACCGCAGACAACACCCCAGACAGCAATGGATGGGGTGATGGGATAACTTTTTTCCAGGCAGATAAGATAAAGTATATAGACACTTAAGACCCGGACAACCTGCTCCATAAGCTGGCTTACGGATGGCACCAGAGTTTTCTTCTTCCCATAATAATAACCATTGATACAGGCATGGACACTGGCAGGAATCAGGCAGTAGGAAAGAATAACTAGGAGTGGAGCACAACGGGATTCATCTAAAATATGAATGGCAATAAAATCAGAATAAGAAATCAGAATAACAGTAAGTGAGAGTGCAATTCCCACAGAAAGAACCAGACCGGCATAGAGGTAACTCATGCCGGTATTTTTATGGTCGGCTGCAGCAACAAAGCGGGAGACAGCGGTCTGGATGCCTGAGGAACTGAAGGCAATACAGAGGGCAAAAACCGGAAAAATAAGCTGATAAATTCCAAGACCTTCTGCACCAATTATGCGGGAGAGGAATATTCTATAGAAGAAACCGATTACTCTGTTGGAAAGTCCGGTCACAGTAAGCAGGAGAGTACCGGCAATCAGTGGATTTGAAATGGATTTCAACGGTTTCAATTGGAGCCTCCATGAAAAAGCAGATTTGTCAAAAGTATATGATAAATCAGAGGCAGAAAGAACTATTCTCAGAGGGAAAGAAGCATGAAGAAAATGATTTATCTTGATAATGCAGCAACAACACCGACAGCACCGGAAGTAATCGAAGCAATGCTGCCCTTTTATGAGCGTCGTTATGGAAACCCATCTGCCCTGTATGATCTGGGGCAAAAAAGTCATGATGCCATAGAAGAAAGCCGGAAGATAATTGCGCAGAGCATCGGGGCGCAGCCGGAGGAAATATATTTCACAGCCGGAGGAAGTGAATCTGATAACTGGGCATTGAAATGTACCGCAGAAAGTATGGTTATGCGTGGCCGGCATATCATTACCACGAAAATAGAGCATCATGCCATTTTAAGAACCTGCGGATATCTGGAACAGAATGGTTATGAGATTACTTACCTTCCGGTAAATGACAAGGGAACGGTTTCCTTGGAGCAGGTGCGGCGGGCAATCCGGCCGGATACCATATTGATTTCTGTTATGATGGCAAATAATGAGATTGGTACCATAGAACCTATAGCAAGAATCGGTATGCTTGCCAGGAGATATGGAATCTGTTTTCATACGGATGCCGTACAGGCATATGGACATATTCCCATTGAGGTCAACAGAATGAATATTGATATGATGAGTGCCAGCGCACATAAATTCAACGGACCTAAGGGAACCGGATTTTTATATGTGCGAAAGAAAAAGAGGATACCTCCTTTTATCCATGGAGGAGGCCAGGAAAGCGGTGTCCGGGCGGGAACTGAGAATGTGCCGGGAATTGTAGGCATGGGAAAAGCGGCAGCTATGGCAATGGAAAGCTTAAAAGAGCGGATGGAAATCGAGACAAGGATGCGGGATTACTTGATTTATTCAGTATTAAAGCAGGTGCCGAAGGTAAGGCTGAATGGGGAATGGAACAACCGCCTTCCGAATAATGTGGACTTTTGTTTTGATGAGTTAGAAGGTGGGAATCTTTTGGTTATGCTGGATATGGATGGAATCTGTGCATCGGCAGGTTCAGCGTGTTCTTCCGGAGAACATGAGCCATCCCATGTGTTAACAGCCATCGGTGTACCGCCGGAAATTGCAAGGGGAGCATTGCGGCTTACTTTAAATGAAAAAATTACGGCAGAGCAGATTGATTATGTGACTGCCTGCATCAAAAAGAATGTCACAATCCTAAGGGGACAGAAGGAAACCGTAAAATTCACTTGACGGATGCTGACAGTGTGGGTAAACTGTGAGTGCAGCTAAAAATTTGCCTGTAGGATAGGATTAAATATATGAAGGAAAAAGTAGTAGTTGGAATGTCCGGCGGAGTGGATTCTTCCGTTGCGGCATATCTTTTAAAGGAACAGGGCTATGATGTGATTGGTGTAACCATGCAGATCTGGCAGGATGAGGAAGAAACACAGCAGCAGGAAAATGGTGGCTGCTGTGGCCTCAAAATGGAAGCGGGTATGGTAGCTCCTACCAAAATCCCTGAAATGGCGGATGCTGTGGATTGAGTGCAGTGGATGATGCCAGAAGAGTGGCTGACCGGTTGGAAATACCATATTATGTGATGAACTTTAAACAGGAATTTAAACAGTATGTAATGGATTATTTTGTGGCAGAATATTTGGCAGGAAGAACGCCGAATCCATGTATTGCCTGTAACCGTTATGTGAAATGGGAGTCACTTCTTGCCAGAAGCTTAAGCATCGGAGCAGATTATATTGCAACCGGACATTATGCAAGAATTGCAAAATGTGACAACGGACGTTTCGCAGTGGCAAAATCTGTAACAGCAGCCAAGGATCAGACCTATGCATTATATAACCTGACACAGGAGCAGTTATCCCATACATTGATGCCGGTAGGTGCTTATCATAAAGATGAAATCCGCAAAATCGCAGAAGAGGTGGGACTTCCGGTGGCTCATAAGAGAGACAGCCAGGAAATCTGCTTTATTCCGGATAATGACTATGCAGGTTTTATTGACCGTGAGGTTGGAGATGCAGTTCCGGGAGAGGGAAACTTTGTGACAAAAGATGGTGAAATTATCGGACGGCACAAAGGAATTACCCACTATACCGTAGGACAGCGCCGTGGCTTGAATATACCATATGGCAAACGGATTTTTGTAACAGAGATCAGACCGGAAACCAATGAAGTAGTGGTAGGTTCGCCAGAGGATGTATTTACGGATACACTGGTTGCAGACCATGTCAATTATATGGGACTTACCGATTTTGATGGCAGACGTCTCTTAGGTAAAATCCGTTATGGACATGCAGGAGCCATGTGTACCGTGGAAAATATCGGAGAGGGCAGGATCCGCTGTCATTTTGAAGAACCGGTCCGTGCTGTGACACCGGGTCAGGCGGTGGTATTTTATGATGGGGAATTTGTCGCAGGCGGTGGAATTATTATAGGAAAATAGTGAATTGTGCACAAAAATGAAATGGTAAAATTATATATTATATACGAAGTTTACATTCCGGACTTGACGTTTCTGATAAAATATAGTACATTTGTAATGTAATAAGCAGGGACGCAAACCGGATTGTTACTAGAGATAGGCAAGACTGGATTGCACTTTAAGATAATTGTTAGGTCGGATTATTTAGAGTGTAATGCAGCTTTTTTTATATCATAAACAGGTGAAACGTAATGCAGATTATCAAAGTAATTAACAATAATGTAATCAGTTCCGAGGACGATAAAGGTAAAGAAATCATCGTTATGGGAAAGGGCATAGGCTTCGGAAAGAAAGCCGGAGAAGAAATAGATGAGACAAAGATAGAAAAAGTATTCTCCCTTCCGGACGAAAGTACCAGCCAGTTCATGCAGGTGGTAAAGGACATGCCGTATGAATATATCCGGACAGCCGAGCTGGTTATCGCATATGCCAGAGAAACATTAGGTTATCATTTAAGTAAAAATATTTATGTGACATTAACAGACCACTTGGGATACGCTATAGAGAGAAAGCAGCAGGGCATCGTTGTTGCAAATGAGCTTTCCTGGGAGATGAAGAAATTCTACAATGCAGAATTTCAGGTGGGATTGAAAGCCTTAGATATTGTAAAACAGGAACTAGACGTGGAGCTGCCGGAGGATGAAGCTGGATTTATTGCGATGCATCTGGTAAATGCACAGATGGGCGGTCAGATGAATCAGTCCAGGAACATGCCGGCAATGATAAAGGATATACTCAATATAGTCAGATATACCTTTCAGGTGGAATTGGATGAAAAGAGCCTGTCCTATGAGCGTTTTGTAACGCATTTAAGATTCTTTGTACAGCGGGTAATCAGTCGGGAAGACAGTGAACGTAATGATGAAGAATTTGACCAGTTGATTGCGGATCGTTTCCCACATTCCTACGAATGTGCACAGAAGATAAAGAGTTACATGAAGAAGAAGCTTGATTATGAAGTCTCGGATGTAGAGATTTCCTATCTGGCAGTACACATTCATCGTGTGATTCACAGTATGAATAAGTAAATACCCTTTCGGCAAGGGATTGTTACGTTAAGACGGCAAAACCCAGACGAATAAGACTCATAGGAAGAGTTTTATTTGTTTGGGCTTTTTTAATTTACAGGAAATTGCTTTCCTGTAAATTAA
>OHDV01000874.1_pt1 | contig 10723 bp, 9 predicted proteins | sample 1567041 | NCBI WGS metagenome assembly OHDV01 (sample SAMEA3879517, study PRJEB24766) | human gut metagenome | biome: human-associated habitat; feature: feces | place: USA | collected 1985/1987
CAGCGCCGACGAATCGGTGCATATCTCCGCCATCCGCTATGAGGGTACATCCTCCGGGGAGCTGAAGCTGAAATATAAGCTGCTGCCGGAGGCCATTGCGGGGCGTATCCAGACCCTGCGCTCCGAGGGCAACGTGGTGCAGCGCCTTGTCTATGTCAAGGACGCCATGCAGTTGTTCCGCCGCAGCCCGGTGGTGGGGCTGGGCATGGGCGCCTTTGAAAACGGCATCTATAACGTACAGAGCTATCACTACGAGACGAAATATGTCCACAACCACTATGTACAGACCATGGTGGACACCGGCGTGATCGGCCTTGCCCTGTGGCTGGGTCTGCTGGGAACCAGTGCGGCGGCGGTCATCCGCCAGTGGCGCAGGGAGCGCAGTGAGGCACAGTCGATGGCCTCGGCGCTGGGCGCGCTGCTGCTGTTTTTGATGATCCATGCGGCGGTGGAGGTCATATTCTCCAACGGATACTTCCTGCCCTTCGGCATGGGGGCGCTGGCGGTCATCAACCTGACCTGCGGGCAGACGCTCCCCCTGCGTCGGGCAGGGGACAAGACGCGGCGTTGGATGGTGCGCGCAGAGGGCTTGGGACTGGTGGCCTTTGTAGTGCTGCTGACCATGAATCTGTGGGCGGCGCAGCTGGCGCGGCGCGGCACCTACGACGCGGCGGCACAGGCGGCGGAGGTGGATCCCTACGAATGGGCGGATCACAAGCTGGCCTATGTGTACAATGCCTCGGCGGAGGAGGCGCTGCCGGAGAATATGCAGGAGACGCTGACGCGGTATATGGCGGATCTGGAGAAGCTGAACTCCAACTCCGTACCCAAGTATCTGGCGGAGGCCTATTTCAATCTGGGCGACGTGGAGAAGGGCTTTGCCATGCTGGAGAAGTATGTGGACTACACCGCCTCCGACCCCGCCACGTGGGATACCAGCTTCCGCATTGTTATGCAGCACAGCGACGGCAGCGAGGCATTCCGCCAAGGCGCGGCGCAGCTCCGGGATAAGCTGGAGTACTGGAACCAGCAGAATCTGGGGGCTATCACGCTGTCCGAGGATGTGACGGCATATCTTAACGAGCTGCTGGGCGCCGCGTGACCTGCGGCGGGGAACGCAATATAGGAGGAACGGTCATGCCATCTGTACTGTGTACGGCATCTACATTTTCCCATATCGTCAATTTTCATCTTCCCTACCTGCGGCGCTTCCGCGAGCTGGGGTGGCAGGTCAGTGTGGCCTGCGGCGGCGATTGGCGGGATATCCCCTATGCCGACGAGGCGGCGGTGCTGCCGCTGGAGAAGAAAATGTCCTCTCCGGCCAACCTCCGGGCAGCCGGGATGCTGCGGGACATGATGGAGCGGGAACACTACGACCTTGTCATCAGCCACACCTCGCTGGCGGCCTTCTTTACACGCTGGGCGGTGCGCGGGCTGCGCAACAGGCCTAAGGTCATCAACGTGGTGCACGGCTACCTGTTCGACGACGAGACGCCGGCGGCCAAGAAACTGCTGCTGACCCGGGCGGAGCTGCTGCTGGCGTCAAAGACCGATCTGGTGCTGACCATGAATGCATGGGACACCCGGTGGGCCGAGGAACATCGCGCGGCGGCCCGGGTGGAGGAGATCCCCGGCATGGGCGTGGACCTCCGCCGCTTTCAGGCGGCGGGGGAGACGCGGCAGACCATGCGGGACAAACTGGGCTTGTCGGAGCAGGACGTTGCGTTGGTCTATCCGGCGGAGTTCTCCGAACGGAAGGCACAGTCGGTGCTGCTCCGCGCCCTGCCGCTGCTGCCGCCGCAGATCAAGCTGCTGCTGCCGGGCAGCGGCGCACGGCTGGAGGCGTGCCGCGCCTTGGCCGATGAGTTGGGCGTGGCGGAGCGCGTGCGGTTTCCCGGCCAGGTCCGCGACATCCCCGTGTGGCTGGGCGCGGCGGATATCGCCGTATCCTCCAGCCGGTCGGAGGGGCTGCCCTTCAATATCATGGAGAGCATGGCCTGCGGCTTACCGGTGGTGGCCAGCGACGCAAAGGGACATACCGACCTGATCGGACCGGAGAACGGGCTCCTGTTCCCGCGGGGGGATGAGGCGGCCTTTGCCGCCGCGGTAAAAAAGCTGGCGGCGGATGCCGGTCTGCGGGCGCGGATGGGACAGGCCGGACGGGAGAAAATGCAGCGGTACGCACTGGATGCGGTGCTGCCGCAGGTGATGGAACGGTACCTGTCCGTGACAGGAAAAGGATAAAGGAAAGCGGATATGATACGGGAAAATCAGCAGTTACTCAATCAATTCAATGTCTTTACAGACGCGGTGGCGGTCTTTTTAGCCATGCTGGTGTCCTACTGGCTGCGTTTCAGCCTGTTCCGCGGCGTCAAGGGGCTGCCCTTCAACTACTACGTCTGGCTGGGTGTGGTGGCAGCTGCGCTGACGCTGGTGGTGTTCGCTGTGGCAGGGCTGTACGAGTCCTTCCGCGCCGTGCGGTTCCATGTGGAGGCCGGGCGTGTAGCGGTGCTGGAGCTGTTGGTAGCGCTGATCATCATGGCCGCCATGTTCGTGCTGCGTTTGGGCGAGACATCCCGCTGGTCGGTGGTGTTCTTCTACGGTATCGCTACACTGCTGCTTCTCGGCAAGCGTGTCTGTATCCGGCTGCTGCTGCGGCGCTATCGCGCCATGGGGTATAACCAAAAGCGTGTGCTGCTGGTGGGATATGGCGAGAGTGCCGAGGCCTATGTAAAGCGGGTGGCGAATGACCGGAATTTGGGATATCAGGTGCTGGGATACGTCGCAGACAACAGCAAGTGGGGAAAGCTTCCCTACTGCGGTTCATACGGCCAGCTGGAGGAGATCTTCCGGCGGGAAAAGCCGGATGAGGTGGTGGTGGCCCTGCCCACAGAGGAGGGGCGCTGGATGAAGAAGATCATCAACGCCTGCGAAAAGGACGGAACAAAGCTGTCTGTGGTGCCGTCCTATGTCAAGTATATGCCCGCTAACCCGCAGGTGGACAGTGTCAACGGCCTGCCGCTTATCAACCTGCGCCGCATCCCACTGGACAATGTGGGCAATGCCTTCATCAAGCGGACGGCGGACATCGTCTGCGCCCTGCTGCTGATCGTGCTGACCTCGCCGCTGATGCTCATCGCGGCCATCGGCGTGAAGCTGTCCTCGCCGGGACCCGTCATCTTCAAGCAGGAGCGGGTGGGCAAGGATAAAAAGCCGTTCTATATGTATAAGTTCCGCTCCATGAGGGTGAATAGCAGCCAGAACACAGGGTGGAGCAAGAATGAGGACAACCGCAAGACATGGTTCGGCTCCCTCATCCGCAAGTGCTCGGTGGACGAGCTGCCCCAGTTTTTCAACGTGCTAAAGGGCGATATGAGCCTCATCGGGCCCAGGCCGGAGCTGCCGTACTTTGTGGAGCAATTCCGGGAGGAGATCCCCCGCTATATGGTGAAGCATCAGGTGCGGCCCGGCATCACAGGCTGGGCGCAGGTCAACGGTTTCCGGGGGGATACATCCATCTCGAAGCGCATCGAGTATGATCTGTACTACATCGAGAACTGGTCACCGGCTTTTGATCTGCGGATCCTACTGATGACGGTGTTTTGTATGTTCAACAGGGAGAAGATCAATTCCCAACGGGATAAAGGAAAAAAATGACACCCAGCGGATGGATAGGGAAAAGCAGATATGCGGTTTCCTGACAAAACGCATAAATATTTCTGTCATTTTCTGTAAGGTAAAGCGCACCTAAAAGTGCTGTTCGGTACGTGTTTGCTTGACTATTGCCTTAAAAAGTGGTATCCTGTCAAAGGATATCTTTTCGGTTTATCGTATTTTGTCGATATGGCTGACACGGCAGTGGCCGGACGAGGCGCTGAAGATGTCCGGCGGGTACGAAGAGATATGCGTGGGACGATAAAAAGGAAAGAGGCTGGGCGGAGGAGTGAACGATGAACGATACGGCTCTGATCTCGATCCTGATGGGTGTCTATTACCGCAGACCGGATACGACGCCGCTGGAAAGAAGCGTTCGCTCTATCTTGGAGCAGACAACGCCGGCATTCGAATTGCTGATCTGCGACGACGGATCGTCTGACGCTGCATCCGCACTGCTGGATGAGTTGTCCCGGCAGGACAGCCGCATACGGCTGATCCGTCCGGGCGGCGTTTTCCCGCTGCCGAACAAGCTCAATGTGTGCCTGCGCGAGGCGCGAGGCGCGTGGATCGGGCGGATGGATGACGACGACTGCGCCCATCCCGACCGGCTGGAAAAGCAATTGGATTATCTGGAGCGGCATCCGGATATCTCATTTGTCGGATGCAATGTCGACCTGATACGAGGGGGGCAGCCTGCGGGACAGTGGCGCTTCCCGGAGCTCCCGACGGTGGAGGATTTTTATATACGGCAGCCCTATGTACACCCGACGCTGCTGTTCAGGCGGTGTGCGCTGGAGGCCGTTGGGGGCTACAGCGAAGGAAAGCGGCAGGTGCTCTGCGAGGACTATGACCTGCTGCTTCGGCTGTATGAAAAAGGCTTCCGGGGAGCAAATTTACAGGAATGTCTGTTTGATTACACGCTTCCCGAAACGGCAAAGGGCAGCCGCAGGATGCGGCACCGGTGGAACGAGGTCGTTACGCGCTTTCAGCGGTTTCGCGCGTTAGGGAGACTTCCGAAGGCGCTCCCCTATGTGGTCAAGCCCATTGTGGTGGGCCTGCTGCCGGAGAAAATTCTCGAGAAGGTCAAGGGGCACTGAGACATGATCCCGAAGAAGATCCATTACTGCTGGTTTGGAGGCAAAACGCTTCCGGCCGATGCAGAGGCGTGCATAAAGAGCTGGGCAGAAAAATGCCCGGATTATGCGCTCATCCGATGGGATGAGCAGAATGTGTCCCTTGAGGATAGCCTATACGCCCGTCAGGCGTATGAGGCTGAAAAGTGGGCCTTTGTTTCCGACTATGTGCGTCTGAAGGCGCTGTGGGAGCAGGGCGGGATTTATATGGATACCGACGTGGAGGTGCTGCGTCCATTGGATCGCTTTCTGACTTCGCCTATGTTTATGGGCTTTGAGAGTCGGGAGCGGGTGGCGACCTGCATCATCGGCGCGGAGCCAAAGAGCCCGTTTATCGGCACTTTACTGGAGACATACCGAACCGGCACATTTTTGCGGACAGATGGCAGCTGCGACTGTACCACCAATGTGGAGCGTATTACCGAGGCGCTGAAAAAGCGCGGTCTGCGGACGGACGGTACGCTCCAGGTGGTGGAGGGAATAACGGTCTATCCCAGCGCGGTGTTTTCTCCCAAGAGTCTGGAGACAGGGAAGGTGACGCTGACGCCGGAGACGTGTACGATCCACCACTTCAATGCATCGTGGATGACCCAACGTCAGAAACGGCACACCCGGATCGCACAGATACTGGGGCCGCGATGGGCCAAGATTGCCGCAAAGGTATACAGATCGATAAAAGGAAGCGGAGCCACACCATGACGAGAGAGCAGGCTCAGATCCTGCGCATATTGCAGGTTTTTTCGGAGATATGCCGAGCTAACGGGCTGTCGTACTATTTGGCTGGCGGGACTCTTTTGGGCGCAGTCAGACATCACGGCTTCATCCCGTGGGACGACGACATTGATGTGATAATGCCGTGGGAGGATTACCAGAAGTTCATCCGGCTGCGGACCGCTCTGCCGGATGATTTTGTGCTGCAATCACCGGAAACAGATGCGGAGTATCCGCTGTATTTTGCCAAGCTCTGCGATACGAGGGTCCCGTTTAAGACACGGTACAGCGGGAAACCTATGGGTATCTACATCGACATTTTCCCGATAGTGCCTTCCGGACGGCCCAATAGATGGCGAAGGGCTCTGTACAACGCGCAGCACATGATCGTATATGTGATGCAGGTGCGGGCGCGGTGGCAGGATTTTGTCCCTTACAAAAAGTGGTATGCGCGGCTTGCCTATCGGCTGTTGGATCACCTGCCGCAAAAGCAGCTCAGAAGATTACAAAATACACTGATCCGAGCGCTGTCGAGGAAACAGGGGGACTATCTTTTTTCGCCGGGCGGCGCATACAAGGCGGACAAGGAGTTCTATCCACAGATATGGTTTGCAGAGCAAACGGACGTTTGCTTTGAGGGGGCGATGTATCCGGCTCCGGTGGGATGGAGAGAATACCTGACACAGTTTTACGGCGACTTTATGCGCTTGCCGCCGGAGGATCAGCGACATTCCTGGCATTGAGCCGGATGCCGTGTTTTTATGAGGGGAAAAGTAAGAAATGGAAAATATTCTTTTATTGATGATGGGGGGCAGCGGTACGCGTTTGGGGGCAAATATCCCCAAGCAGTATTTGGACGTAGGGGGCCACCCAATTTTTTATTACATTGTCAAAAAATATGCCGCGATGGAGGATATCCACAGGATATGCATCGTTTCCCATGCGGACTGGATCAGCTTTGTGCAGGAGTCCATCGCGGATATCCCCTTCCGGTGTCCGGTGCAGATCACGGCAGGGGGCGATACACGGTCCGCCTCGGTACGCAACGGCCTTGCAGCTATACAGAAAGAGGTGTCTCCGGAGGATGTCGTGCTTATCCATGACGCCACCCATCCCTATGTGGATACGGAGGGTGTGCGGGATGTGATCGCGGCGGTGGAGGCAGTGGGCGGCGCGACACTGGGCGCCTGCCAGTACGATACCTGCTACCAGATGGACGAGGAAAACATGATCCGGCAGGTCATTCCCCGGCAGGAGCTGGTATCCGGAGCCTCGCCGGAGGCGTTCCGCTTCGGGGATATAAGCCGGGTGTATTTCACATCCTCGGATGAGGAGTTGGCGGCTATGACCTCCGCGGGCGCTATTGCGTTGGCGCATCATATCCCTATGAAGGTGGTGCCGGTGCGGTGCCTGAATCTTAAGATCACATACCCGGAGGATCTGAGGTTGTTCAAAATACTGATCCATTCGTATTTTTTTGAGTAAAAATGTTGAGAAAAGAGGGTAACAGCGTGAAAAACTATTTGTTGGAAATGGTGCGGAAAAGAAAACTTGGTATCCACTGTGGTATCCCGTCTTTTTGCTGCGCCAATAAGCTGGTGATCGAGGCTATTCTCGATCAGGCGCAGCGCTTCGACGATACAGTTCTGATCGAAGCCACGTCCAATCAGGTCAACCAGTACCGCGGCTATATGGGGATGCTGCCTCAGGACTTTTCCGACTATGTGTATAGCATCGCGGATAAGATCGGCTTCTCCCGGAAAAAGATCATTCTGGGCGGCGACCATTTGGGCCCGCTGCCTTGGGTGGATGAGCCGGCGGCACAGGCCATGGAAAAGGCCGCCGAGTTGGTCAGACTCTCCGTACTGGCAGGTTACCAGAAGATCCATCTGGACACCAGTATGCGGCTGGGTGACGATCCCATTGACCGGCCGCTGGAGACAGCGACCATTGCCCGGCGCGGCGCATATCTGTACAATGCCTGTGAGGAGGCATACCAGCAGCTGCTGAAGAAGGACCCCGCGGCGGAGCATCCGGTGTTTGTGATCGGCAGCGAGGTGCCTATTCCCGGCGGTATCCAGAGTGATGACGAGGGGATGCAGGTCACGCGCCCGGAGGATTTTGAGGACACACTGCTGACATACCGGGATGAGTTTGCCAAATTGGGCCTGTCCGATGCGTGGCAGTATATCATCGCGGTCGTTGTACAGCCCGGTGTCGAGTTCGGCAATGAGCAGCTGCATCACTATAACAGGTCGGCGGCTAAAAAACTGTGCGAGGCACTGAAGCGGTATCCGGACATCGTGTTCGAGGGCCATTCCACGGACTTCCAGTCTCCGACCAAGCTGAAGGAAATGGTGGAGGACGGTATTGCCATCATCAAGGTCGGCCCGGCGCTGACGTTCGCCCTGCGCGAGGCGCTGTTTGCACTGAGCGGTATGGAGCGCGAGCTGATCGATGACCCTGCCCAACGCGCCAACTTCCCGGAGGTGCTGGAGGAGGCCATGCTGAAAAACCCCAAGCAGTGGGAGAAGCATTACAGCGGTACGGAAAAACAACTGCACCTTGAACGGGAATACAGCTTCTCTGACCGCTGCCGCTACTACCTGTCCCAGCCGGAAGTGGATTCCGCCATTGCAAAGCTGTTCTATAATCTGGATCAGACGGATATTCCCATGGGTATGCTGCACCAGTATATGCCTTTGCAATATATCAAGGTGCGGGATGGCCGCCTGCCTATGCAGGCCAGAGAACTGGTAAAGGACAGCATTATCACCCTGGTGGACGACTATAACTACGCCGTGAAATACAATTACATGACCGGCGGAATTTTCATTCGATGAGGACAGCACATGAAAGCGGTTGTTTTAGAGGCAAATGAAGTATTGAAATATCGGGAGATCGAGGATCCCCAACCGGGACACGGCGCTGTGCGGATCAAGGTGGCTGTCTGCGGGATCTGCGGCTCCGATATGCCCAGAGTCTTTGATCACGGGGCCAGAAGCTACCCGCTGATTCTGGGGCATGAGTTTTCCGGCGTGGTGGACAAGGTGGGGGAGGGCGTTGTGTCGCTCTCTGCGGGCGACCATGTGGTGGCTGCTCCGCTCCTGCCCTGCGGCGTATGTGAGGACTGCCTGAACGGCAACTATTCCCTGTGCAGCCATTACAGCTTTATCGGCTCCCGGCAGAACGGCGCCATGGCGGAGTATGTAGTGGTGCCGGAGGCCAATGTGGTGAAGATCCCGAATAGCCTGTCCATGGAGCAGGCTGCTACGATCGAGCCGGCCACCGTGGCACTGCACGCCTTTAAGACAAGCCGGTTCACGGCAGGTAAGAGCGTGGCGGTCATTGGCTGCGGCATTATCGGCCTGTACGCTGTGCAGTGGGCCCGCATCCTGGGCGCGTCTGAGGTGACGGCCATCGGACGCGGGCAGAACGGCTTGGACGCCGCACTGCGTGTGGGAGCGGATCGCGCCGTCAGCACGTCCGGCAGAACCGAAAAGGAGATGCAGGGGCTGTTGGGCGATGGCTTTGACTATGTATTTGAATGCTCTGGTGCAGACGCAACGATCCATCTGGCCATTGCGGCCGTGGCCAAAAAAGGTACGGTTTGCCTGATCGGAACACCCAAGCAGCCTCTGTCGTTTACCGTGTCTCAGTGGGAGGCCATTAACCGGAAGGAGTGCTGGGTCACCGGCTCGTGGATGTCCTACTCTGCACCGTTTCCCGGTGAGGAGTGGATGGACTCTGTTCGCTGTATGTGCAGCGGCGAGCTGTGCAGCGATCCGGGCCTTGTATACGGGGTGTACCCCATGTCTCAGGCACAGGCGGCGTTTGAAGCCATTCGGAGCGGTGCGGCAAAGGGACGGGTGCTGCTGACGAACGAGCTGTAACGACCGAGGTGTTTATATGCTGAAAAAGTTGAAGCGATATCGGTTCCTTTTTGAGGAGCTGGTGAAGCGAGACTTCAAGAAAAAATATAAAGGGGCCGTGCTGGGCCTTGGCTGGAGCTTGCTTTCTCCGCTGCTGATGCTGCTGGTGATGAAGCTGGTGTTTACCCAGTTCTTTGGCCGGGCAACCCCCCACTATACGATATACCTGTTTGCGGGCAACCTGATCTTCTCTTATTTTTCCGAGGCGACAAAGGGCGGCATGACATCCCTTATGGAAAACGCGAAGATATTCACAAAGGTGGATGTGCCGAAGTATATCTTTCTGTTTTCTAAAAATGTGCAGACGTTTATCGGCTTTCTGTTGACGCTGGTGCTGTTCTTTATCTTTGTGGCGTTCGATGGGCTGGCATTTTCTTGGAAGTTTTTGATGCTGCTGTACCCCACGGTGCTGTTGTTGGCATTCAACATCGGTGTGGGGCTGATTCTGTCTGCGCTGTATGTGTTTTTCCGTGATACCAAATATCTGTACGATGTGTTTTTGAAGCTGCTGATGTACGCATCAGCGATCTTTTACAACATCGATGGATACGACCGCTCGGTGCAGTATATTTTCCTGATAAACCCGGTGTATTTGTTTATACGATACTTCCGGAAAATCGTGATCGATGGCGCGATCCCCTCGATATGGTTCCATCTTTTGATGGCAGCGGATGCGGCGATCGTGCTGGGACTGGGCTGCTGGATGTATAAAAAATACAACCACCGGTTCCTGTTTTATGTGTAAGAGGCTGCGGGATATGAGTGTTTTAGAAGTGAAGGATGTCTCTATCCGGTACAAGGTCGGTGACTTTAAGGATATCGGGGTCAAGGAATACCTGATACGCAAGGTGAAGAAGGATTATCACGCTACGGAGTTCTGGGCAGACAGGAACATCACGTTTTCCCTTGAAAAAGGGGATATGCTGGGGATCATAGGAACCAACGGGGCGGGAAAATCCACTTTGTTCAATATGGGTGACACGAGACCGTCCATCAAGAAATTCTCTTCCACGTCAGAAACTTCTTTTTTCAGGGGAATAGCGGCTGCTTTCCGTTTTGGAAGGGTGGACATGTCAGCTTTCTATTCCTATTTGCCCACCGATGCCACTTTAAGGAAAGACGGTACGATATCTTCGTTGAAAACCGACGGTTTGCATCGTACTTTGTTGGAGCTGTCTAAAAAGCATAATGTCACGGAGCAGTCTGTCGGAACCGACGTGACTTGGAATACGGAATATTTTTCTTTGGGTGCGATTGTCTTTTACCAGCATTTCAGCCGTTCTTTCTCAA
>OHDV01000876.1_pt1 | contig 10711 bp, 7 predicted proteins | sample 1567041 | NCBI WGS metagenome assembly OHDV01 (sample SAMEA3879517, study PRJEB24766) | human gut metagenome | biome: human-associated habitat; feature: feces | place: USA | collected 1985/1987
GGTACTGGATGCCGGCATCCGTAAAGGCGGTGATGCCGTAGCCGCAGGTGGAGATGTGCCATTTGCGGTCGCCCACGCTCACCAGCAGAAGCACGCCGTCCATATCGGGGCCGTAGCCGTACTGGCAGTAGTCATACAGATCATCGGCAAACTGCTCCATGCTGTCGGCACCAACGCTTTCCATCGACTCGATGGTGGCAATGGTCACATCGAAGCTCTGGCGCAGGCTCAGCTCTTCCAGTGCGTCCTCCAGCTCGTTGTCCTCGTCCTCGGTCAGCACCTCAGCGTCGTCGAACATGCGGTAGTACAGGTCGGCAAAGCCGCCCTCTACCGCAAAGGCCGGAACAGCCAGCGCCGCCGCAAGAATCAGTGCTGCCAGCGCCGCAAAGAGGGAGTGCAGTCGGTTGGAAGTCTTTTTCATCGTTCGTCCCTCCTTTACAGGATCCGTGCCAGCCACAGCAGCCACATCACGCCGTAGGATGCGGCGGAAAGAGCAGCTGTAAGACCCAGCATCCACTTGCGGGCAGCGCCCTTGTCCACGGGCAGGTCACCCACGAATCTGCCGGTCTGACCATTCATGGCAAACAGGTAGTTTTCGCCCCGCCAGCTGGTGCTCAGCAGCCAGACCGGGAACAGGGCGTACTTTGCCTTGCCGCCGTGCAGCTGGATGCTGCTGTTTTCCACCTTGACCGAATCGTAGCCGGTAACGGTCTGCTGGAACGTCTCCTCGGTGGAGCGGCGGATGCGCTTGTTGGCCCGCTCGATGCTGTCCTCGGCGCTCACATCGTATTTGTCTGCCACATAGCCGGCCAGATAGGCGGTCTGGAAGGGGATGGCATCCTGCATGGCAAAAGGCTCGATGGACTCCATCAGGTCGTCCTCGATCTTGGACGAGCCGTCCACCGGCACTGCGTCAAAACCCAGCGTGCCGTCCCGCCGGACGGAGTAGTAGTTGGTCTCGGTATAGTCGTATTTGCTGTCCGACCAGCAGCGGGTCCGGGTGGCGGTGAACCGCAGCTGAGCGTCGGCGTCGCTGTCAAAGAGCCAGAAGGGCACATACACGCCCTTGATCTCGTCGATGTGGTTCTGGCTGCGGAACACCCGGGGCAGCAGGGTCTTGCCCTTGAGATGTTCCTGCAGCTTTGCCTTGGCGGCCTTTTTGTCCAGCTTGAAGGGGATGATGAGGTCGGGCCGCAGCGTCCCGGCAAACTGTCCGGTGAGGACGATGGGGTTGCCGCAGAAGGGGCAGGCGGACGCGGCCATGGTGTCATCGCCCACGATCTCGCCGCCGCAGCTCTTGCAGCTGTAAGTATGCAGACCGGCGGTCTCCCCTTCTGCCCAGCTGCCGCCGGGGGTCGCCCACTCCATCTCGCTGGGCTTTTCGTCCTTCAGTTCCTCATCGTAGCCCTTGAGGGTATCCACATCGAACTCGGTGTCGCAGTAGGGGCATTTCATCTTCTGGGTGGCGCTGTCAAACTGGATGGCGCCATCGCAGCAGGGGCACTTGTATTCCAGCATTCCTGCCATAGCGTTTCCTCCTGTTGTTTCAAAGGGGGCCGGGGGCTCTTCCCCGGCCCCGCTGTTTTTGTGTTGGTCTTCCCGCCGAAGCGGTCGGCTCAGAAGTCCGTGGTGATGCGGAACACCGCCGGCTCATCCGGCTCGGTGGCTTTGCCGTAGTGACCCACTGCCAGGAAAGCGTTTTCCTCCAGCGGCAAAAAGACGTCAAAGGTGCAGAACTCTCCGCACAACTGGCACAGAGTCTCGCGCTCACCCACGGGGAGGGACTTTTCCAAAAAAGTGCCGTCCGGCGCGTACAGCTCCCACATATAGCCCGTGTCCAGCAGATAGCCGTTGGGGCGCTTCATCATCACGGCGTCAAAGCTGCCCACCGGCTGCGAGCTGCGGGCCAGCTCATTGCCGTCCAGATCAAAGGCAGCAAAGTAATCATCGCCGCTGGATTCCAGCTCGCCCACCGTCAGCAGCTCGTCCCCGCTGAGGTTCAGGGAGGGCATGCTGCAGAAGGGGCCGATCTCGTTGTCGCCCTCCAGCGTCAGCTCAGTGTACTCGCCGTCCTGCACCAGCACCGGTGCGGAGTCGGTCCAGTAGATTACGGTCAGATCCCGATCCTTGGAGGAATAGCAGCTGCCCATGTAGTCCAGTGCGTCGCCGGGCTCTTCCGGGTCGCTGCTGTTCAGATCGTAGCAGTAGACATCAAAGGGATCCATGGCGTACAGGATGCCATTGCGGTCGATGCTGAGGGCGTTGCTGCCGTCAATGTTGTACTCTGCCACCGGGGTCATCCGGTCGTCCTGGATGGCATACTCGAAGATTTTAGCAGACTGCTCTTCATCGTCCTCGTTGTAGAAGCTGAAGAAGTAATTGCCCCGGTAGCTGTCCGCATGGATGCAGTGATGCGCTCCGTCCAGTTCCCGGCGGACGTCAAAGGGGATGTACTGCGCCTTGAAGGTGTAGTCGCCGATGGTCAGTTCCCCGGTCTGGAACTGGGTCACAGGGGGCCCTGCGGGGGCGGCTTTGTCCTCTGCTGCTTCCGGCTGTGCCGAAGCGGACGGGGCACTGCTGCTGGAAGCCGGTGCACTGGAAACGCTGGATGCGCTGGCAGCACCGGAGCCGCCGCAGGCGGTCAGCCCGAGGGCGGCGGTGGTAAGGCCCATGGCCTTGAGGAAATCTCTGCGCTGGATCTTTCTCATATCCGTTCCTCCTTTTGGGGTCACTGCACTTTTGCAAAGGCTTCGTCAGCACGGCGGCTGTACAATGCCATGCCGCCGGTCTGGGCGTCGTTTGCCAGATTGATGTTCTCCACAAAGCGGGCCTTTTCCTGCTCAGAGAGCTGCCCGCCCTTCATGGCGGCGGATGCCACGGCACCCATGGCACCGATCATGCCCATCTGGCCCTTCAGCTCCCGTTCCTCGGCCTTGGACATCTGGCGGCCGAACATGCTGGTCTCATTATCGTGGACCCCGAAGATGTGGTCCAGATGCTGCCGTGCGATGTGGGCATAGCCGATCTCCCGCCGGTCCCGCTTGCTGAAGCAGATCACCAGTTCCTGCTTGATGTAGGGGTGGGGATGCAGACCCCGTCTGGTCTCTGCCTCGGTAATGCCGCGGGGCTGCACCAGCTTCAGCTTCAGGCCGCCGCCGTTGAGGGTGGGTTCCTGGCCCGGCTCCTTGGCGGGGGTCTCGTCCAGATACTCCTCATAGCTGGCGATCTGGTCGTAGCGGATCAGCTCCGGCATCTTGCCCCGTCCGCCGGTGCGGTCGTCGATGTACAGCATTCCAAGCTCATCGCAGAACACCAGCCCCATTTGCGTCGGGGTGGAGGGGTATGCGTTGACCCGGAACTCGGTCTTGTCGAACACCTCGTCGAATACCCGCTTCATCCGGGCCATGTACTCCATGTGCTCCTTGGCCTCGTCCAGCGTCAGCTCACTGAGCCGGATATATTTGGAGCACTTGTTGCCGCAGTCGTCGCAGAGGAACTGTCCGTCCCGGAGCTTGGAGCGGTGCAGGGTGCCGCACTCCTTGCCGCAGACGGCACAGTTCTGTTTTGCGAACAGGTTAGAAAAGAATCCCATCATGGTATGCTCCTTTCATTGCTCTGTATTTGTCAGGTCAGGTCCGGTCGCTGTCGTCAAAGGGGTCGCCGCACTCCGGGCAGAACTTGGGCGGGTGAGCAGGGTCTTCCGGCTCCCAGCCGCATTTGTCGCACTTATATTTGGGCGTACCGGCGGGCTTGGGTTTGCCGCACTCGGAGCAGAAGCGGCCCTTGTTCACTGCGCCGCAGCTGCAAGTCCAGCCTTCTGCTGCCGCCGGGCGGGGCTTGCCGCACTCCGGGCAGAACTTGCCGGTGACGGTGGCGCCGCAGCTACAAGTCCAGCTGTCCGCAGCGGGCTTCGGCTCCGGCTTTTTGCTGCCGCATTCCGGGCAGAATTTGCCGGTAACGGTAGCGCCGCAGCTGCACTTCCAGCTGTCTGCCGGGGCGGGTGCGGGGCGGCTGACCTGCTGGGGCGCGTCCACGCTGTCCGGACGGGCCTGCTGGCCCATAGCGAACAGGTTCTGGGCGCTCATGCCGCCCATACCGCCTGCACCGGCTGCCATGCCCATGCCCATAAAGCCGGTCATGGCACCGGCGGTGTTGCCGGCGGCGGTCTTCATGGCGTCGATCTGACCACCCACCAGACGGGCGGCAGCGGTGGTGGGATCGGTGGTCATGGCGTTCTCTTCCCACTCGGTGATCTTCTTCTGCTGCTCCTCCGGGATGGACAGGGAGTTGATGTTGAAGGAGAACACTTCAATGCCGCGCTTTTTGCGCCAGACATTGGACAGCTGCTCGTTGAGCGCCTCGGAGATCTCCAGCGTGTGGGCGGGGATCTCGTAATACTGCACCTTGTTGGCCGAAAGGGTGGCCAGAGCGGGCTGCAGGGCGTTCATCAGCTCGCTCTTCAGCCGGGGTGCGATCTCGGATGCGTCATACTGGGTGGAGACGTTGCTGCACACGTTGGTGTAGAACAGCAGCGGGTCGCAGATGCGGTAAGTAAAGCTGCCGTTGCAGCGGATGTTCACCGAGAGCTTGTAGCCCCGCTCCTCGCTGACCACCACCCGGAAGGGGATGGGGGTGGCGGTGCCGTACAGGATCTCGCCCAGCTCCTTGGTGTTGATGTAGTACACCCGCTGATCCTTGCCGGTGTCGCCGCCGTAAGTAAAGCGCTTGGCCACGGTCTGGAATGTTTCCGCCAGACTGTCGCCGAAGTTACCGGTAAAAACGCTTGGCTCGGTAGAAGCATCGAAGGTGAACTCGCCCGGCTCAGCGCACACCTCCACCACGCGGCCCTGCTCCACGATGAGCATACACTGTCCGTCTGCCACGGCGATGCCGCTGCCGTTGGTGATGATGTTGTCCTCGCCGTTGTTGGAACTGCGGCGGGAGGTGCGCTTCTGGCCCTTGACCATCAGCACATCCTTGTCCAGAGAATCGCAGTAGAAAAATTCCTTCCACTGGTCTGCAAGAGTTCCGCCCAGTGCGCCCATACCTGCTTTGATAAGACCCATAGTAATTTCCTCCTGTTATTTGTTTGGTGTAAGCGACAACGCTTTGTCATCGCATTGCGTTCGGTTTCGGTCACGGTATAAGGGTTAGATCCGGGGAGTCGTTTTTCCAGTAAATAGGACGTGTATCCCGGTCAAACAGCACTTCTCCGGCACGGTATTTCAGGCTGCAGCCGCTGGGGCTGCCGTCATCGTTCAGCAGAATGGCCCAGAACTCGCAGGGCTTGCCGTTCGGATCGGTCAATGTGAAATGCAGCTCGGTGCCGTCCTCGGTGCGGCCCTGCGTTCCCTCTGCGGTGCCGGTCAGAATGCCGCTCCACCCGTCCCATTCCACGCTCATACAGCAGCTGCCGTCCGGCAGGAAGGTCATCCAGCGGATACCCTTTGCGGACTCGTCTCCGGCGCGGTATGTTCCCCACAGCCTGCGGGGGATGGCGGTGTAGCCGATGTCGTCCCACGCCTCGGTGCGCTGAAAAACGTACCAGACCTCACTGCCCTTTTGGGGGCCGGTGGACTGCATCCGCAGCGAGCGGTCCTCCATCATGGAGATGGTCCAGCGGCTTCTGCCGTCCTCGCTGAGGCATGTCAGGTTCCAGCCCTGACTTTTTTCCCTGTCCCAGCCGGTCACAGCGCCGGCATTCAGCTCTCCGGTGCGGGTCTCGGCAGCGGACTGAATCTGGGGGCTGACGTATGTTTCCCGGATGAAGGAGACGGTCACCGTGCCGGTGATCTCGGCCTTTTCCAGCCGCAGGGTGCAGCTTTCGTTGCGGTCGGCGGGGGCATAGCTTTCACCCTGCGTCACCGCCGTGACTGCCATCCACTCGGCCAGCACCTGCTGCTCCCAGTCCTGCGGCAGCGGCTGCGCGTCCAGCGGGATGGTTGGGGCATCGTTCTCATACTCCTCCCGGGAGGCGCTGAACCGGCGGACGAAAAAGGTAACGTTCCCTGCTTCGTCAAACGAAAGCGGCAGCTCATCCAGTGTAGCCCACCATGCGGTGTTGCCCTCTTTCAGACTGCCGGGGGGCAGAAGCCCCCGCTCACAGGCGGCTTGACGGTCCAGCTCATCCCGGCGCTTCACGTCGCGGTAAAGCGCCTCTTCCAGCGCAGCGGGGTCTGCCCCCATGCGCTGCAGCATCTGGGTGACGGTGAGCTGGTTTCCACTTTCAAAATCGAAGCACCAGCCGTCGTAGAAGGGGGCATCGGTACCTCCGTAGCTGCTGCTGACCACAAGGCTGACACAATCGTCATACCAGCTTGCTTCCCAGTTCATTTCAATGCTGAAATCCCACAGGGCCGGGTCGGCCGCCGCCGGGCAGTCTGCGTACTCCTGCACATCGTATTCGTAGAGCCGGGCGATCTCGGCGTTGATGCGGGCGGCATCGGCGCTGTCGCTTTCCAGCCGGGGCAGATGGATGTTCAGTCGGACGGCGGCGCCGTTTTCTGCCTGCACCACCTTTTCAAGGGTGTACTGCTCGGTGATCGCCGCGGTGGCGTGCATGGAATCCGGCGGGGTCGATTTCAGTTCCCGGCTGCCAGCCGGGCGGGCAGAGGCTGCGGTCTTTGCCCCGCAGCCTGCCAGCAGCGCCGCCAGCAAAGCCGCCAGAGCGCCGCACAGTGCCAGGTGTTTCATCTTGCACCTCCTGCTCGTTTATCAGCCGTAGCTGTGGGTCAGCACCAGCGGGACCGTTTCGTTCGTCAAGGGGTTCTGCCCGCTCAGGGGGGTAAGGATCAGGCAATCAATGCGATAATCAAGCTTCAATGCAGCGCTGAACGCAACCCATTCCGGGCCGTTTTCGGTGTCGCGGATAAGAGAGAAGCCCAGCGCGGTGCCGTCCGGGGTAGCGCCCAGATAGGTGACAGCACCCTGATAGAAATAGCGGTTGTTGTGGGTAGCCAGCTGGCAGCCGCCGCCTGAATTCAGGTCCAGCCAGCACAAGTTTTCCCCTTCCCCAAGGGTGAAGCTGCCGGTGGAATCTACCTGCTGCGGGCTGTTCCACTCAGCGGTCAGGGGGGCAAGCTCTGTTTCCGTACCGTCTGCACACAGCAGGCTGACCTCGGCGTCCCGCAGCGCCAGCGCAGTGCCGTTGTTGGCAATATAGATCGGGTCGGCACAGAGCAGGCTCTGCCCATACAGCAGGCAGCGCAGCACATCCACGTACTCCACAAAACCGTCCTCGGTAAGCAGGTAGACTACGGGATGGAAGGTCGCGCCCAGCTCGCCGATGCACACATCTACATAATTATTATAGGCGTTGCGGATGGGCAGGGTAACATCGCCGTCCAGACGGATATCATACTCCTCTGCCCATGCGATAGTCTCAGGGGTGCGTTTGATGGTAACGGTGCGGATGTCGCCGTCCAGCAGCACCGAAACGCTTCCGTAGGTATCGGTAAGCACCGGCGTTTTGGCAGGGGAGGCGGGGGTCAGCGGAAGCTCCACCTCCAGCGGCCGCCAGCCGCTGCCGGCGGTAGTGTGGTATCCGGCAACAAGGGTGACGGTATTTTCGTTTTTCAGTAGCACGGTCAGGTTTTCCAGCCCGTTGTCCCGCAGGGTATCGGCGCGCATCCCGGAAAGCATACCGCTTTCCCGCAGGGAATCGTAATATTCCTGCTGCACCATGTTGCGGTCAAAGGTCTGTATGGCGGCGCGGTACACTGCAAGTTGCGTCTCGTCCGGGTCCAGTCCCATGCGCATGAGCAGCTCGGTGACCGAAAGCTTGTGCCCGGCGGCAAAATCGAAGCACCAGCCCTGAGAATACATGGGGTCTGTACCGCCGTAGTAGCTGCTCACCACAAGGCTTACGCAGTCGCCGTACCAGTAGGCGTCCCAATCGATGTAGGTCTGCGGGCACCATTCGTCCTGCGACACCTCAGCCTGCGGGTAGCTTTCATAATCCCGATATTCCGCCGCATACATGGCGGCAAGCTCATTATTGATATATTCAGCATCCGGGCTGTCGCACACAAGCTGCGGCACATGGATGGTCAGCTTTTGTGCGCTGCCCCACTCGTTCCGGACGGTTTTTTCCAGCGTAAATTGCTCCATGATACGTTCCTTTTGAACGGCAATCGCCGGGGCATTCTGGCTGCTGCCGGTGCTCTGGCTGGCGGCAGCGGAGCCGGAGCTGCTTTTTGTGCCGCCACACCCGGCCAGCACCAGCGCCGCCGCCAGCACCAGCGCGGTAAGGCGTTTGTGTTTCATGGTCGTTCTCCTGTATTCTCAGTCGTAGCTGCGGGTCATTTGCAGCTGGGTCTCGCCCTCGGCAAAGGGGTTTTGCCCGGCGATCATGGTCAGGGTCAGGTTCTCGTTGTACAGGTCGTTCTTGAACGCCGCCACAAATCCGAGCTCCTCATCGGCAGAGATGCCCAGCACCACGCCCTCCGGCACCACGCCCAGATACGCGGCATCGCCCCGATAGATGCGGCTGTTGTCCTGCACGCCCAGCTGGGCGCTGCCGTCACTGCCCAGATCCATCCAGTTCCAGCCGTTTTCAGAGGTGTAGTTGTAGGAGCCGGTGACGGAATAGGGAATTTCCTGCGCGCTCCACTCTGCCGACAGGGGAGCCAGCTCCAGTACAGAGCCATCCGCCCGGCGCAGGTTCACCTCGCTGCCGCAGAGTTCCAGCGCCACACCGTTGTTGGCAAAGTAGATGGGGTCCTGACAGATCATGGCGTTTCCGAACAGAAGGCAGCGCAGCACATCCACATACTCCACCACGCCGTCTTTGGTCAGCAGATAGATCACCGGATGGAACACCGAGTCGGTCTGCTGTCCGATGCACACGTCCACATATTCATTATAAGAGCCAAGGATGGGATAGGTGTGCACCTGTTCCAGCCGGAGGTTGAGTTCCGCGTCCCAAGTGGCGGTTTTTGGTGCAGGGCTCAGGGTGATGGTGCCCTGCGTTCCCTTCAGTTGCACCTGCACACCGTCGTAGGTATCGGTCAGTACTGGGGTGTCGGCGGGGGCGGCGGAGGTCAGCGGGATCTCCACATCCAGCTGCTGCCAGCCTTCTTCGCAGCTGTACTTACCCCGGAGCACCAGTTGATCCTGCTCCGGCAAAAGCAGGCACAGGTTTTCCAGCTCATTGTATTCCAGCGTATCCATTCGCATTTGCGAAAGCTCTCCGCCGAGACGCAGACCCTCGTAATACGCGCCCTGCGCCATCTCCCGGTCAAAGGCCTGCATGGCCTGCCGCTGCACCTGCTGCTGCACTTCGTCCGGGTCCAGACCCATCCGCTGCAGCAGCTCGGCCACGGTGATCTGCTGACCGCTGGCAAAATCGAAGCACCAGCCGCTGTAACGCCACGGGGCGGCGCCGTCATAGCGGCTGTGCACCACCAGACTGACGCAATCGCCGTACCAGTAGGCGTCCCAGCCCACACCGATCTGCGGGTACTCGCCGCCCGGCTGCCCGGCCTCCTCGTAGGCCTCATATTCCCGGAAATCCGCCGCATAAATGGCGGCAAGCTCCTTGTTCAGGCTTACGGCGTCCGGGCTGTCGCATTCCAGCTTGGGCACATGGACGGAAATGTACTGCCCCGTGTCCGCCTCCCACACGCCCGAAACGTTCTTTTCCAGCGTGTACTGGTCGGTGATGCGGTCTGTCTGGACGGCCTGCGCCACCGCGCCGGGGGTGCTTCGGCTGCTGTCGGAGCTTTGGTCGGCAGCGGCGCTGGGGCTGCTCTGGGTGCCGCCGCAGCCGGTCAGCAGCGCGGCAGCCAGTGCAAGGCTTACAAGGTGTTGGTATTTCATGGCGGGCTCCTTTTCTATGGTGTGGTTCAGCCGTCTCCTATGCCTTGCCACTTGTCGATGATGTAGGCGGCCCAATAGGTCTTGTCGTTGATATCCACCACAGTGATGCCTACCTTATTCACCACCGGGTCGTCCTCATGAAGCCCCGGCACACCGCCGTAGTCCTTGATCAGTTCATCCACCAACTGCTGGAACTGGGCCTCGGTGGCGGGGTAGAGACGATCCATGCTGTAAAGGTGCTTTCCTTCGTAGTCAAAATCCACGCCTACCCGGTACTGATCGAGCATATGGAAGATGGCTGAGGAGCCGGAGCTGTAACCGGCTTCGTTCAGACCATCCCACATCTTTGCGGCATAGTCGCCCTCCATCCGCAGCCTGAGCCCCTCTTCCGCTGGGAACTCCGGGCTGCCGTTATCCACAAACATCTGCACATCTGCCTGAATGGCGTGTTCCAGACCCTTGCTGTACTCGAACTTGATGTTCTCCACCTTTCGCCGGGCCAGCTCTGCGTTGAAAATGGTCAGGATCTTCTGCCCGTCCCGGATCACAGGGATCGGCGGCGAGGGAGGCGTTTCTGTGGCAGAGCCGGAACTTGTAGAGCCGGAGGAGCAGCTATCCTCGCAGCCTGCCAGCGCCAGCATCACCGCCGATGCGCCGGAGAGCTTGAGGAACGTCCGTCGGTCGTATCGTTTCATGGGGGTGCTCCTTTCGATAAAGCCCCGGACACAGGGGGAGTGTGCCCGGGGCAAAAGGGGGTGTCCGTATCAGCGGGGCCGCTGTGCTCAGGCGGTCTTCCCTCCCTCGGCAACGACTGCGACCCAGTAGGTTGCACTGCCGTACTCGAACACATGGATGCCCACCAGCTTGACCAAAGGCGATTTCAGCTGTTCCA
>OHDV01000891.1_pt1 | contig 10531 bp, 12 predicted proteins | sample 1567041 | NCBI WGS metagenome assembly OHDV01 (sample SAMEA3879517, study PRJEB24766) | human gut metagenome | biome: human-associated habitat; feature: feces | place: USA | collected 1985/1987
GGGCGGGTAAAACGTATCTTGGATATGCCGGCAATGTTCGTTTGGTATTTCAAAGGAAGATAAATGTATCGAACACCGGAACTGTCCAGTAGCTCTTTCACTGCCTTTGCATGGTGCGATTTCATATTATATCCATTGCGAGGACAGAATTGCCGTTCAGATGGGGAAGCAAATCAGTTTCCAGATACCGCTTAAATCTCTCCACAGTACAAGCACATATTCGGCTGCTTTCTAAAAAGGGCTGCAAAGCAACTTTTGCGGTCTGCCGTACAGAAGATACTGAATACAAACCGCCCCCTCTTCCGTTTTCACCTTCACCTGTTCTGCATGTTCAAATATATCGCGCAGACGGCGGTATTCTGCCCGCTGCGCATCCGTGTAGTGAGACGGCATATCCGAGGTAAGGAACACATTGCCCAGCAGGGCATTGACCGTGGCAAGGGTGCGTTTTTGCTCTGCCGTCAACTTGCAGTTTTCCTCCCGGAGGAAGAAGACATCCGGGTCGCTGCCATAGGCACGGCCATTGAGCTGCCGCCGGAACACTGTGTTGTTCAGCGCCTGCTTTGTGGACACCCGCTCCCGGTGGAACAGGCGCATATACCACACATCGTCCCAGTCCAGCCCTACGTCACAGCTGACACGGCAGTAATCCACCAGCCCGAAAGCCGGCATCACCGGTACGCCGCAGCCGAGAATGGCTTTTTGCCCGCACCAACTGCGCAGCAGCTCCATGGCACGGTACATCCGGGCTGCCCGGCTCTCGCGGGCGTTGCCAAAGGGGGCAGCACCGTACAGAAAATCCAGCTTGACAAGGTCGAAGCCCCAGCCGTTCAGCACCCGGTCAAATACCCGGCGCAGATAATCCAGCACGGCCGGGTTGTCGATATCCAGCGCATAAAAGCTGCTCCAGTTGCTGCCGCAGCACCACGGTTTGCCCTCCACTTTCAGCAGCCAGTCCGGGTGCTGCCGGAAAAGGGCAGAGTCCTTTTCGCACACAAAGGGTGCAAGCCATAGCCCGGCCTGAAATCCGGCGGCGTGAATTTCCTCCACCATGCCTTTCAGCCCGTGGGGGAATTTCTGTGCATCTGTTTCCAGCCAGTCGCCCACCTTGGGCTCCCATCCATCGTCGATCTGGAACAGGTCTCCCAGACAAAGCAGGCTGCGACATCCGGTCAGGTCCTCCCGGATGGTATCCTCGGTGATGTCCTGATAGCGGTTGTACCAACTGGAATAGCCTGCCAGCTTCTTTTCCGTCCGAGGGCGTATGCCCATAGCCTGAAACCAGCCGTCGAACACCTCCGTCTCGCCGCCCTCGGCCAAAAACAGGTCAAGGAGTGGGAAACTGCCGCCGGGATGCTCCACCCCGGCGCAGTCACGCTCCAGCGTCAGCAGGGCTTTGCCGCTGTCGTAGCGGAGGATGGTGTAGCCCGGCTTCTCGTCCAGCGATGCCACCAGCCGGAACTGTGTGCCCTTGCGGAAATAGCAGTAGGAAAAGCCGTGGCTCTGCCCCTTTTGATGCCCATAAGGCACAAAATGATAATCGCCGTAGCGGTCAAAGGCGTATTTCTTGCGCAGAAAGCCGGGGATATGGTCGGTGCCGCGCAGCTTGCCGTTCCGGTCCAGCTCCGGGCTGTAGGTCCATGTCTGGTAGCCGTTCATGAACAGACGCTCGTCTGCTTCCATCGTCCACGGCATCTCGGCACGCACCGTTTTCAGCGTCCCGGCGGGCAGGTCTGCCGTCAGATGCAGCGCACCGCCATTCTCCGTGACCGTGCAGTTGCCTGTCTGTACGCCGCCGGAAGTTTCCGCGTACCAGTGCAGTGTTTCAGTCATGGTGCGCTTCCTCCCCGTGGAGCTGTGCGCTGATCTCGGCAGCGCGGGCATCGGTCAGAACAAACTTGCGGCGGAACAGCACCAGCGCACCAGCCAGCACCAGCATGGGCAGAACGGTCATCATCAAGCGCAGACCCAGCAGGGTTCCGGCGCTTTGTACTGCCACCGGGCCGGTCTCCTCCGTGTTGCCCACAAGACCGATGAGGTCCAGCCCGATGCCGGTCAGGAATACCGCCACACCGGAGGCAGCCTTGACCACAAAGGTCTGCATGGAAAAGATAACGCTCTCCTCCCGGCGTCCGGTCTTGAGCTGACCGTAATCCACGCTGTTGGAAAGGAACAGGGTGGTCAGCACGGTCAGCATACCGTTGCAGGCGAACACCACCACGCCCGGAATGCACAGCATGGCAAGGCTGTGGGAAAGGCCGGTCAGGCAGAACACCAGCAGCGTGCCGTAGCCGCACAGCGCCAGCACAAGGCTCAGGTGAAATACCTGCGTACTGCTGAACTTTTTGCGCAGCAAGGGGTAAAGCACCATCATGCCAAGAATCTGCGCCGCACCGCCCACGGTGGAAAACAGGGTGTAGGTGGCTTTCCAGCCTGCACCGCCAAGGTCGTATTTGAAGAAATAGATGATGAAGTTGGAGGTAAGGTACAGCGCCGAGTTGATCAGCACGATGCTGCCTACCACTACCATAGCCTGATCGTTGCGGAACAGGGCGGAGAACATCTCCTTTACGGTGGCGGTCTTCATCTCACTGGGGGTAGTTTCTTTCATGGAAATGCAGCACACCAGCTCTGTCACTGCAAAAATTACCGCTACGATCAATGCCACCCAGCGGAAGCCAGCGCGCTCGCTGTCGCCGCCAAGGGCTCCCACCAGCAGCATGGTGAACATGGCGATGAGGGCAGAGCCAACGCCTGCACAGGTACGCCCCACCATGGAAAGGTTCTCCCGGTCTTTTGGGGTGCGGGTCACGGCGGGGATCATGGACCAGTACGGAATATCCATCATGGTATAGGTGACGCCCCACAGGATGTACACCACGCTGAAGTAGACCATCAACGCCGCTTCGTCCAGCACCGGGGCGGCAAACAGGGCGTAGAGCACCAGCGCATTGAGCAGCGTGCCGGAAAAGATCCACGGACGGAAACGTCCCCAGCGGGTGCGGGTCTTTGCCACCAGAACCCCCATAAAGGGGTCGTTGAAGGCATCAAAGAACCGGGCAGCCATGAGCACGACGCCCACAAAGCTGGCCGAAAGCCCCAGCACATCCTGATAATAATACATGACGTAAGAAGCCGACAGGGCATATACCATATCCTTGCCCACGGCACCAATACCGAATGCGGTTTTCTGTTTCAGGGTCAGTTCCATACAGCGTCCTCCTTTTCAATGGTGAACCGCAGCACAACGGGCTGGGTCTGCGGTGCAGAAACGGTTAACACGGCTTCTCCGGCAGTGCCAACGGTGCGCAGATAGGTTCCGGTCATGCCGCCTTCTGCCACGGCGGTCTGCGGGCCCACAAGGGCGGCGCTGCCCTCCACCGCAAACTGCACTGGGAACTGTGCGTAGGGGGCTGGGGTGCCGTTCTCGTCCAGAATGCGCACCCGGACAGCGGCCATATCGTAGGTATCCTGCTCCTGCAGGGTCGTCCTGCTGACTTTGACTTCCAAGTGCAGCTTTGCACTGGGGCAGAGGGTCACGCTGCGCACCACGTTGCCATCCTGTACAGCATCGAACCGCCAGCGGGTAGCCTCGCCGCCCCAGTTGCCCACATATTTGCCATAAAGCGCCACGCCATCTTCAAAGCTCATTTTGTAGTGCAGCATACACCAGCCGAATTTGACCTTGTAGGCCAGCGGCAGTCCCGCCAAGCCGTATTTTCCGGCGGCCAGCAGGCAGTCCCGCACAGCGGCTGCCTTGGCGGGGGAAAAGTGCTCCTGCGTTTCCAGCAGCTCGCCGATGGGATCGTCCATCACAAAGGGAGGGTGGGGCAGCGCCGTCCACTCGCTTTGGCGCAGGGTGGTGACGAACACATCGTTTTTGTAAAGCCTTACCTGTTGGGCATTGCTGAAAACATAGGCCGTGCCCAGCTGCCCGGCGGGGTTGTCGCCGATGTCCATGGAGGAGCTGACCGCCAGCACCGGGTCAGCATCCCCCTGACTGGCATAGACCGCTGCCGCCAATTTGGGGTTGCGGAAGCTGTCCAGCACCCCGTGGTAGCAGATGCGGTCGCCAGAGCCGAAATCCTTGTGGGTCTGGTAGTCGAACATACACCAGCCAAAGCACCCGGCGTGCTCTCCGCTGGCATAGGCGGCGTTCTGCACCCGGACGTGCCGCAAGGCGTGCTCCTGCCGGTGCAGGCCATCGTCAAAGGGCTTGGTGGGGTACATGTGACCGTTGCACTCCGAGATGAGCAGCGCCTTGCCCATATCCGGGGTCACGTCCTTTTTGGGCTTTGCGCCGGGCGTTACGCCGTTGTGGGAAAAATCGTTGTAGGCGTAGACATCCTCCAGCAGATGGCTTTTTTCCAGATACCGCACGCCGGAGGTGGCGCGGCTGGGGTCCAGCTGATGGGCGATTTTGTTGGTGCGGGTGTAGAAGGCATCGTCGTCCACGCTCTCGTTGATGCGCACGCCCCACAGGATGATGCTGGGATGGCTGCGGTTTTGCAGGAGCATCTCCCGCAGCATTTCACAGGCGGCGTCCTTCCAGTTGTCGTCCCCGATGTGCTGCCAGCCCGGCAGTTCGGTGAACACCAGCAGACCCCGCCGGTCGCACTCGTCCAGAAAATATGGACTTTGGGGATAGTGGCTGGTGCGCACGGCGGTGCAGTGCAGCTCTTCCTGCAAAATGCGGGCATCCTCCCGCTGCAGGCTTTCCGGTGCGGCGTAGCCGATGTAAGGGTAGCTCTGGTGTCGGTTCAAGCCCCGCAGAAAGGTCTTTTTTCCGTTGAGGTAAAAGCCATCCGCCCGGAACTCTGCGGTGCGGAAGCCAAACGTCACCTGTTTGCGGTCGATGGGCTGTCCGGCTGCGTTCAAAAGCTCTGCCACGGCATGATGCAAAACCGGGTGCTCGGTATCCCACGGCTGTGCGTCCGGGACGGAAAGCTGCATCTTCCCGGTTTCTGCCGCCTGTGCGGTCTGCTCTGCCAGCAGGGTGCCGTCTGCGGTCTCCAGCCGGATGCGGACCGCCACGGCTGCGGGTGTAAGCTCTGCCGTCCACTGCACTACGGCATCATGTAGGGTGGGCGTGTAGACGAACAAATCCGTCAGGCGGCTTTCTGCCGTAGCTTCCAGCCAGACCTCCCGGTACAGCCCGCCGTAGGTCAGGTAGTCGATGACAAAGCCAAAGGGTGGAATGGCCGGGTCTTCACGGGTATCCAATTGCACGGTCAGCAGGTTTTCATTCTCCCGGTCCACAAGGTCTGTGATCTCCACCGCAAAGCCGGTATAACCGCCCCGGTGCTGCCCGGCAACCCTGCCGTTGACCCGCACCACCGCCTGATGGGCGGCTCCGTCAAAGCGGAGGAACAGCCGGGGCGCAGCCTGCACCGGCGGCACCCGGAACCGTTTGCGGTAGCCGCAGACCATCTCGTAATCGGCGGGGGAGGCATAGTGCAGCGGCACCTCCCGGCAGGTATGGGGCAAGCGGACGGCTTGTTGTTTTGGCACCGGCAGCCCCTTGCCAAAGGCTTCGGTCCAGTGTCTTGTAAACTCCCAGTCCTCGCAAAAACTGTGTTTCATCGCGGCAGCACTCCTTCCAGTAAGATCGAGATCATTTCCTCCAGTACAGCCACATAATGCACCCCGCTTTCTGCCAGACTGCGGTCTGCCAGAAAGCTCTCAATGGACGCGGTGATCATCTGCCGCAGCACCGGCAGGGACACCGGGCGCATGACCCCCTCTGCCACAGCCTGTTCCAGCAGCGCCATGGTGGGTTCCCACCCGTTTTCCAATTGACTGCGCACCCGCGCCGCCACCACCGGGTATTTCTCGTCCAGCTCCTTCATCTGCCGCAGGTCCAGCGCGGCGTATTCCGTCGGCATGGCAATGATGACCGCCCGCAGCTTCTCCTGCAAAGTACCGCTGCCCGCCAGAATTTTCTGCTTGCAGTGGTGGATCTCCGCAAAGGCATAGTCTACCATGTCCAGCAGAAGCGCCTCCTTGGAGGGGTAAACGGTGTAGATGGTCTTTTTGCTGATGTGCAGCGGCTCTGCCACCTGTTGCATGGTGAAATGCAGCCCCTGTTGACGGAATAACTGCATCGCCTGTGTGCGCACCAGCGCATCGAGCTTTTCCTGCATGAGCGTCCTCCTTGTGGAAACTGTGCTTGCTTTTCTGGTTTCCATTCTAGTGCGGAAACCGAGCTAAATCAAGCGGCTTCCGCATTTTCTGCGTTCTGCCAAGAAAGTGCAGACATTTTGCAGCAGAATGACAAAAAGAACCCCGGCGTGCCTTGAAAGCTGCCGGGGTCTTTTGCGTGCAGGTGCTTTTCCGCAGCGGCAAGCCTCGTCAAAACTCCGGGTGCCATTCATCCAGGATGCCAATGTCGGCACAGACGATTTTTCCGCACAGCGGCGCAGAGATTTCTGCCATATGCAGAGGCTTATAACTGTCGAAGGTTACGGTCAAATCTGCATGGGCAGCACCCTCGGCAACCTCCCCGGTATCCGTGTTGATGCCGCTGGGCAGGTCTACGGCCAGCACAAAGGCACCGCCATTGTGCAGACAGCGTAGCAGCCCGCAGGCGGCAAGGCCGGAAGGCCGCAGTTCACCATGGAACCCGGTGCCGTAGAGGGCATCCACAGCAGCATCAAAGTGCTGGGTTTCCAGTACAGAGCAGTCGGTGCAGATAGGCACCGGCAGGGAGTGCAGACGCTCAAAATTGAGGATGGCATCAGAAGTTTTCGGCTCGCCCTCGGCCAGAAGAACGGTCACATTCCAGCCGTCTTTTGCAGCGGCACGGGCGATCACGAACCCATCGCCGCCGTTGTTGCCCTTTCCGCAGACCACCAGCAGCCTGCCGGGATGCGAAAACTGCTTTTGCAGTTCAGCGTAAGCCGCCATTCCGGCGTTTTCCATCATTTGCAGGTAGGGCAGACCGTGGGCATCCCCGGCTCGTTCAATTTCCTTCATCTGCGCAGCCGTCACAATGCGATGTTTCATGTTGGCACCTTCTTTCTATCTCTATTATAATGGATGAGAATGTTTGGAACAAGATGAAAGATACCGGTGCATAGAATCTGTCCCCGGAGAGTTGGAACAAGCCCTCCGGGGGCATTTTTGCTTTTCACTATCTTTTCCGTAGGGGAAAACCATGGTATACTGGACGCAACGAATCCAAAGTAATAAACCGGGAGGTACCGTTATGAAGTGGGGAATTTTAGCCACCGGCACCATTGCCAAAAAGTTTGCATCTACGGTGGAGCAGATGGGCGCAGAAGGGGAGCAGCTTGTTGCCGTGGGGTCACGGCACATGGAAAGCGCACAGGCGTTTGCACAGCAGTACGGCATCCCCCGCTGCTATGACTCCTACGAAGGCCTTGCCGCAGACCCGGAGGTGGAGGCCATCTATATCGCCACCCCCAACACCCTGCACTACGAAAACTGCAAGCTCTGCCTAGAGCAGGGCAAGCACGTTTTGTGCGAAAAACCCTTTACCATCAGCCCGGAAGAGGCACGAGAGTTGTACCGTCTGGCAGAGGAAAAGCACCGCTTTCTCATGGAGGCGTTCTGGATCTGGCTGCTGCCGCTGTACGACCGTCTGCGCCAGATCCTTACTGCTGGCACCATCGGGGAACTGAAGCAGATCACCTGTCAGTACGGCTTTGTGGCCTCCGGTGCCCGGAAGGACCGCAAGTTTGATTCCGGTCTGGGCGGCGGTGCGCTGCTGGATATCGGCATCTACAATCTGGGCTTTCTGCGCATCCTCACCGGACAGGACCCGGAGAAGGTGGAGACCAAAGAGGTGCACATCAACGAGTACGGCACCGACGATTACAGCCGCCTTGCGCTGACCTACCCCGGCGGCTGCAAGGCGGAGTCTGTCCAGACCATCGGGCAGGAGCTGGAGCGCAATGCCCGTATCGTTGGCACCAAGGGCAGTATTTTCCTGCCGGATTTCCAGCACGCCGAGACCATGACGCTGGAAGTGGAGGGCAAAGAGCCGGAGATCATCCGCTGCCCGGTGGACATCAACGGCTTTGAGTATGAGATCCGGGAAGCAAGCCGCTGCGTCAAGCTGGGGCGTACCGGCAGCGACCGCTACACCCCGCAGGACAGCCTTGCCCTGACCCGCCTGATGTATGATATCCGCATGAACTGGGGCATGAAGTTTGCGGGGGAGGTGTAAGTGCACAGCTTGCCGCAGAGGACTTTTTGTGTGCGGAGACTATGGCATACGGAGAGCGACAACTCGGAATTTGAGGTGGAAATATGGCATCAAGCAAGGAATACTTAGAGTTTATTTTAGGGCAGCTATCTGAGTTAGAAGAAATTACTTATCGAGCTATGATGGGAGAATTTATTATTTATTATCGTGGCAAGATTGTAGGCGGTATCTATGATGATAGATTACTTGTTAAACCAGTAAAATCAGCAATTAGTTATATGCCGACAGCTCCGTATGAATTACCCTATGAGGGAGCAAAAGAGATGTTGTTGGTAGATGAAGTTGATAATAAGGAATTTTTGACAGGCTTGTTTCATGCAATGTATGATGAACTGCCAGCCCCAAAACCGAAAAAGAAGAAATAAACAACTCCCAGTTTGACAAGGAGGTGCTTTGCATGAAAAAGCGTATATCAAGGATTCTCGGTTTAATAATGCTGGTTATAGCTATTGCATTTATAGTGTTTGCATTGAACCATCCAGAAATGAGTTTTCCTTGGAACAATACCATTACTTGGTTACTGTATGGTTTGTATGTTCTTGTGACAGTCGTGCTGCTTATTGCGCCTAAGATGAAGAAGTAAAAAATTCGCATTTGTGGAAGTTATAAAGGGGTGCATCATGGAAATCGAGTATAAACAAACAAAAGATTTCACGGCCGATGAATTGCAGAAACTGTTTTTATCCGTTCACTGGGAATCCGGCAATTATCCCGAAAAACTTGTCCGTGCGATGCACAATTCCACACGAGTTATTTCTGCGTGGGATGGTGATAAGCTGGTCGGGCTGGTTCGCGCGCTTGATGATGGAGAAACAGTCGCATTTTTGCATTATCTTTTGGTGGACCCTGCTTATCAGGGACAGTACATTGGAGATGAGCTGATGAAACGGATCATGAGTTTCTATCAAAATCTTCTGTATGTGAAAGTTATGCCGTCTGATCCTAAAACGATCCCATTTTATGAGCGATATGGCTTTCAACAATATGATAATTACTCTGCAATGGTGCGGAAGCACTTTTTGTGAGTTGGTATGATGGATCGATTTGCAGCTAGCAAGGAAACCGTAAGGAGTACAGAGCATGGATGCAAACTGTACCAGTAAAAGAAGGAAAGTCAAGAGTATGGAAACGGTATACATTGCAGGCGGGTGCCTTTGGGGCGTCCAGCATTTTTTTGACACGGTGCCCGGTGTACGGACGACCGAAGCCGGGAGAGCCAACGGAACAACAAACACGCTGGACGGCCCGTATGATGGATACGCAGAGTGCGTTAAAGTGGTCTTTGATGAGAAATGTACCAGTGTTACAGAGCTTATGGAGCATCTGTTTGAAATCATCGACCCGTACAGCCTGAACAAACAGGGCGTTGATGTTGGAAAAAAGTATCGCACGGGGCTTTACAGCACAAATCCCGGACATCTGGAAGAAGCAAGAGCCTTTATTGACAGCCGGAAGGACCGGGATAAAATCGTTGTGGAAGTGCTGCCGCTGACGAATTACGTCCGGAGTGCAGAGGAGCATCAGCACCATCTGGAGCGGTACCCGGAAGACTGCAGCTACTGTCATATCCCGGATGAAGTCTTAAACAAATACAGGAATCAGTAAGCAAAGGAAAAACGAAAATGCGGGGATATTCTGAATTTTTTTGTGTGGGCATCAATCTGGTGTGGCCAAGAACCATCAAGGTGGCAAACCTGCTGCCGTCCCTTCTGGTTGCAGTGGCGCTGACGGGGATTTTATGAATCGGAATTTGTTAAATTGGAAAATTAGAATTTAGAGGAGGCAATGCAATGGATATTTCCTATAATTGTGAAAATCAAAAATTTAATTATAGAGTATGTGCCATGATAATCGCGGAAAATAAAATTTTAGCGATGCACGATGAACGTTCACCCTATTTTTATCTTCCGGGTGGAAGAGTTAAGATGGGTGAAACTGCTGAGCAAGCAGTGGTTCGGGAAGTTCAGGAAGAACTTGGTGTAACTCCAAAGATTACACGTCCATTATGGCTCAATCAGGCTTTTTTTACCGAAGATGTGGATAATCTACACTATCATGAACTGTGTATTTATTTTCTGGTGGATATTTCAGAGACAACTCTACTGGAAAGAGGAAACGTCTTTACTCTGACAGAAGGAAAGCATATCCATACTTTTGAATGGCTGGAGTTTGATAGATTGAAAGATGAATATTTTTATCCGCTTTTCCTGAAAAAAGCGATTTACGATCTTCCCGATGAATTCACCCTTCACACGGAATTAGAGTAACAAATTCGCGTTTATCAAGGTGAACATTTAAGTA
>OHDV01000896.1_pt1 | contig 10488 bp, 9 predicted proteins | sample 1567041 | NCBI WGS metagenome assembly OHDV01 (sample SAMEA3879517, study PRJEB24766) | human gut metagenome | biome: human-associated habitat; feature: feces | place: USA | collected 1985/1987
TGGAAAATATGGATCTTTATAACAGGCTTACTCCGGCTGTTTTAGCATATGAAGGGATTGCATTTCAATATATGGCACCATCTGTGTTTGAAATCCAGCAGTTTGAGTATTTGCAAAATCATTTAAGAATCTTGTCTGCGTTTTATGGCATTTTAAAACCAATGGATGGTGTGACTCCTTATCGTCTTGAAATGCAGGCAAAGGTTGGAATTGGAGATGCAAAAAATCTGTATGAGTACTGGGGAGAATTGTTATACCGCTCAGTAATCGATGACAGTAGGATTATCATTAATCTTGCATCAAAAGAATACTCAAAATGTATAGAAAAGTATCTGACACCACAGGACAGATATATTACGATTGTATTTTGTGAGTTATCCGGAGATAAATTGGTAACAAAAGGTACCTATGCCAAGATGGCTCGTGGTGAAATGGTCAGATTCATAGCGGAAAATAATATTGAAAATCCGGTGGAGATTCAGAAATTTGACAGACTCGGATATTCGTTTAGGTCTGATTTATCTTCAGATTCAGAATATGTATTTGAACGCAAAATAAAATAGTTATTCAGGTAAAAGATGCTCAGTTTGGCATCTTTTATAATAATGAGAATTATTACTATTTTTATTGACAACAGGATAATAGTGGTATATAATCCTTATTAAGAACTAATCCTAATAAGGAGGACAAATGACAAGTAGGAGAAATACCATTCAAAAAGATCTTGTAAGAAATACCGTATACGAAATGAGAAGACACGTTACGGCAAATGAAGTGTATGAATTTATAAAAGAAGCATATCCAACAATTGGAAAAGGAACTGTATATAGAAATCTTGATATATTGGTAGAGGAAGGTGCATTAAGAAAGGTTGAAGTTCCGGATGGACCGAACCGATTTGATTTTACATTGAAAAATCATTACCATGTAAGATGTATAAAGTGCGGTGAAATTTTTGATGTGGATATGGATCAAATACCGGATTTGCTGGAAAGAATTCATAACACTCATGGAATTGAATTTGTGGATTATGATATTTCATTTAAAGGCATTTGCCCGAAATGCAGGGAGAAGGTAAAGGAGGAACAGCATGGATAGGAAAGCAATGTATAAGTTGAGTTATGGACTGTTTATATTGACCGCTAAAGAAGCAGAAAAAGATAACGGATGCATCATTAATACAGCCATTCAGGCAGCTTCGGAACCAAACCAGTTAAGTATCTGTGTAAATAAGGCAAATTATACGCATGATATGATTCAAAGAACCGGAAAATTTACTGTATCAGTCTTAAGTCAGAAGGCACAATTTGAATTGTTCAAACATTTTGGCTTCCAATCAGGAAGAGATACCAATAAGTTTGAAGCATTTGAGCAGTGTGCCAGGGGCACAAATGGTATTTATTATATTACAGAAGGTACAAATGCATACATTTCTGTGACAGTTACTAAAACAGAGGACTTGGGTTCACATACGATGTTTATCGGTGAGATAACCGATATGGAAGTTTTAAGCAATGTTCCTTCAGTAACATATGATTATTATCAGAATAATATTAAGCCTAAGCCACAGGAGGTTGGAAAAACAGAGGACGGTCAGACAATATGGCGTTGCAGAATTTGCGGATATGAATATGTAGGCGAGGAATTACCAGATGACTTTATATGTCCTTTGTGCAAGCACCCGGCATCAGATTTTGAAAAAGTAGTAAAGAAAACGGAGGTAAAAGAGATGGCAGCAAACAAATATGCAGGAACACAGACAGAGAAGAATTTACAGGAGGCATTTGCAGGGGAATCACAGGCAAGAAATAAGTATACCTATTTTGCTTCTGTAGCGAAAAAGGAAGGTTACGAGCAGATGTCAGCATTGTTTTTAAAGACTGCAGATAATGAGAAAGAACATGCAAAGATGTGGTTCAAGGAATTAGCAGGAATTGGTGATACAAAGGAAAACCTGGCGGCAGCGGCAGAAGGCGAAAATTATGAGTGGACAGATATGTATGAAGGCTTTGCTAAAACAGCTGAGGAAGAAGGATTCCCTGAGCTTGCAGCAAAATTCAGGGCAGTAGGTGAGATTGAGAAGCACCATGAGGAAAGATATCGTGCACTTCTTAAGAATATTGAAACTGCACAGGTATTTGAAAAGAGCGAAGTTAAGGTATGGGAATGCCGTAACTGCGGACATATTGTGGTAGGAACTAAGGCGCCTGAAGTATGTCCGGTATGTAATCATCCACAGAGCTATTTTGAAGTACATGAAGAGAATTATTAAGGAGATGAGATTATTACGAAGAAGAAAGTGATTAATTCAAAAAAAGCAGTAATGATAGGCTGTGGCTTTGTTGGTTCTGCATCGGTATTTGCTCTGATGCAGAGTGGCTTGTTTACAGAGATTGTCCTTATCGATGCAGATAAGAACAAGGCAGAAGGAGAAGCGATGGATATCAGTCATGGTATTCCATTTGCGAGTCCGATGAAAATATATGCCGGAGATTATGATGATGTGGCTGATGCTGCAATTGTTGTCATATCTGCCGGAGCGGGACAGAAACCGGGAGAGACAAGGCTTGATCTCGTAAATAAAAATGTAGCAATATTTAAGTCAATCATTCCTGAAATAGCAAAGAGAAATTTTGCAGGTATCATGCTTGTAGTTGCGAATCCGGTAGATATCCTGACTCAGGTAGCCATAAAGTTATCAGGACTTCCAGAAAACAGGGTTATTGGATCGGGTACTGTGTTAGATAGTGCCAGATTAAGATATAAGCTTGGTGAGCATTTATCTGTGGACAGCAGGAGTGTTCATGCATTTATAGTAGGTGAGCATGGAGACAGCGAAGTTGTAGCATGGTCATCAGCCAATGTATCTGGTGTTCCATTAAGTGAAATGTGTGAAATGCGTGGACATTACAAGCACAAGGAAAACACGGCAGAAATAGCTACAGCAGTCAAGAACAGTGCTTATGAGATTATAAACAAAAAGCACGCTACATATTATGGAATTGCAATGTCTGTAAAAAGAATCTGCGAAGTGATTATGAGAGATGAAAAATCAATACTTCCTGTATCACACATGATTCATGGAGTATATGATATTGACGGAGTATCGTTAAGTATGCCAGCTATTGTAGGTGCAGATGGTATTGAGTCTGATATACCTATTAATTTAAGTGGCGAGGAAGCGTTAAAGCTTAAGGAATCTGCAGATTCATTGAAAAAGATTATGGAGACAATTGAATTATAAATTTTACACATGGAAGGAGAAAAGGCATGGAAGTAAGATATTATATTTGTAAGCATTGTGGAAACATTGTTGAAAAGGTAAAGGATAAGGGTGTACCTGTAATTTGTTGCGGAGAACCTATGCAGGAATTAAAAGCCGGAGTGACAGATGCTGCTGTCGAGAAGCATGTACCTGTATATACGATAGAAGGCAGTCATGTTCATGTCGTGGTCGGAGAGACAAAACATCCAATGCTTGAAGAGCATTTCATTGAGTGGATTACATTAAATACAAACCAGGGAATATACAGAAAACAGTTAAATCCAGGGCAGGAGCCGGTAGCAGATTTTTGTCTTTGCGATGGTGAACAGGTAGAAGAAGTATATGCATATTGTAACCTGCATGGATTATGGAAATGCTAAAAGCATAAATGTATTATGATAGGATTATACCAATGAAAGAAGAACTAAGTATAGATATCATCGGACTTGCAGGAGCCTGTTCTTATGCGTTGGACTGTATAGAAGCAGAGTTGGTAAATATTAAAAACAAACATGGAAAAAGAGTGGCTTATATAAGTATATGCATGGCTGAATATTGGAAAATTCAAGGTGATGAATTACAAGATTTAGCCATGTGTGCTTTACTGCATGATAATGCTTTGACACAATATATTTCTGAGGAGCTTAAAAAGGATTCTGTTATTGACCTAAAAAAAGATTTATCTGAGGAAAAAACGAATCTCCATTGTATATATGGTGAAAAGAATATTACTAAACTTCCTTTTAAAACAGATGTTTCAAATGTGATTTTGTATCATCATGAACATGCCGATGGAACTGGCCCTTTTCAAAAAAAGTGGAATGAAATTCCATTGTTCGCAAGGATTATTCATCTTGCAGATATCATTGATATTATAAGAAATAGTATTGATTCTGATGATAATAGCTGGGATTTATGGGGGACAGTCACTATCGGTAGCAAAGGTCAGATTGTAATACCGAAAGCGGCAAGGGAAGCATTTGAACATGAGAAACAGAAGCAGGAAGATTTAGGACTTCATTGCGAGGTCACGATTGACGGATATACAGATTTTATTTTCATCAATCGTTTTGGTCAGGCACAGCACCAAGCCACACTCAACAAAGCAATCCGAAGAATTATCCGTGATTGCAATGATGAGCAGTTTTTGCACAGTGATGAACCTGATGTGTTACTTCCTCATTTTAGCTGCCACTCGCTTAGACATACATTTACAACAAGAATGTGTGAAGCTGGAGTAAATATAAAGGTCATTCAAGACGCACTCGGACATTCAGATATTTCAACTACACTGAACATCTATGCTGATGTTACAAAAGAAATGAAAGCGGAAGAGTTCAAAGGATTGGATAGCTACTTCAAAGTATAATATTGGACTTCACATACAGAAAGAGAACATACAGAGTGTTGTGTGTTCTTTTTTTCGTTGGATAAAAAGAGAAATGCTTGAATGGGATATCTTTATGTATCTTTAAACGCCCAAATTAGAAATATTACTCTTCTTCACTCTTCTTCAACTTCGAATAATAACTATCCGCAGTATAAAGCGCCGCCACCGGATTATGCCCCAATACACGGTCTTTCGTCACTGCTGTCGTAGTCAGTGCCTCGGAATATTTGTAAAACAGACTGTCATGCCCCACACAAAGTCCGACCACAACATTCAGGTCCGTCTTCGCCTTGTTCAGAAGCTTTGCCTGCAGGATCGGATTACACATATTCACACCGACACCTTCGCAGCATTCCGGGATGCCGACCGATGTCTTCTTCTGTGTTCCGGCTTTACAGCCGACACCATACACCTCAAAGCCATGTCTGCGCAGGATATCTGCCAGGATACGGCTTTCTTTCAACAATCCGACACAGGTTGCGATCCCGATCTTTTTCGCATTAATCTTCTTTGCAAAATCCATGATTTCTTCGACACGGGTATGTTTGCAGTAATTCTCATACTCTACTTCAGCTGCAGCGATTGTTACTTTGCGGTTCTCGTCTTCATTGTAGCATTCCATAGCTTCATTTAGAACTTCTTCATCCATGTGTGTTGTCAGACAGAAATCCGGATAGGTTTTATCCATTTTGTTGCAGTTTTTTACTGCGCAGTCGATACAGGACATGTCTTCTTTTTTCATTTTTTCATTCTCCTTTTGTATACCTTGGTATCTACAGAGGCCTGCCACTGGCAGATTCTCTAGATTAAGCTTTACTTTGTAAAATATCCTCTATTTACTTCATAATAACAAATACTTATACTACAGACAATGGTTTTCCGTTTTTATTTTCTTATTTTTTGTAGTTCTTTTCTATGAGAAACGTTCCCCGATTCAGGGTTGATTTGTCATGAATTGTCGATTCTGATTTTTGAAAAATTATTGAAAATTATCTTTTTAAACTTGAAGATATATAACAGTCTCTCTGATAGACCATCATCTTTGGATTTATACTATCATGTATAGGTTATTTCGCCAATCAAAACATTTATCCACTTCCCTCATTTCAATCCAAGCTCTTTCAATACCTCAGCCGAATACCAGCTACATGGAAGCCAATAAACCATGCAACAGCGGTTCTTTTATTCGCCAGTATATGCAATTTCTATCTCATAGCCGCCGTTCTCATAGTAGGCGTGGGAAAAATAGTATCTTATTGTTATTTCTGAAATATAAAATTTGAATCATAAAACTTCTTTCCCTCTCAAATCCATTTTTACCAAACCAACTACTAACAATCCAATAAAAATTGCCGTGTCCACAAATAACAGTACAACAACACTTTTTACCACTCCGAAAGTAAAAAGTATGGAGAAGATTTCCACTGACAACACAATAAAACACATATAATTTGTCAAATACTCTGTTATAATTTCTCCATAATAATTGTTCATCTGCAATTTCGCATAGATAAAAGGTTTTAATAAATAACGGATTATGATACATATAACAGGACAAATAAAAATCCAGTTTTTATTAACTAGGGATGTTGCCACTCCTTTACTCCATTGTACTGGAATTTCTGTCGGCAACTTAGAATAAGACAAAGCCCCAATAATCAAGCATAGTGCGGTAATCATAGTCCAGGTAAGCATACTTCCCCATATATACAAAAAGCTGACGGAATCCAGTTTGAAAACAGTTCGATTATCTTTCCAATAGTCATGCAAATCTGTTACATATTGTTCTACCTGTAATTTTTCATAACTAATACTTTCTTCATCCAGCATTTTTTCACACATGAGTTTCGCCTTATTCAAATCAGTAATCTGATTTTTTAATACTTCCTTTTGCTTCTCAAGCATTTCCTGCAATGTTACTTTTTCGGATATAATACTTCGTATATCTTCAATAGAAATTCCCAATGTACGTAGATATGCAATCTTCTTTATATTTTCCACATCATTTTCAGAATAATCTCTATAACCATTACTTTCATTTCTCGAAGGCTCAATGGCAGTTGGTTATCTTATATTAAATGTATTCTCAGTGACATTTGATGAGAATTTTGCACGCGCAACCGGTATTCATACGGGCGCCTACAATGTGCTGATGGCGGTAGTCACAGCCGTTGTGATCGTAGTTGCGATGAATATCGTCGGATCACTTCTGGTATCGGCGCTGATCATATTCCCGGCACTTTCCGCAATGCGTGTATTTAAGAATTATAAGAGTGTGTTTATCTGTTCTGCTGTGTATGGTGTGGTATCCTCTGGCGTGGGAATCCTCATTTCCATCGCGGCATCGACACCGGTCAGTGCGACGATCGTAGCGATTGACATCGTATTATTTGTGATATTCAGCATCATCGGAATCGCACTGCACAGAGAGTAGAGGTGGCGATGATGAAGCACAGACATTTAAAATCAATCGGGATTGCTCTTGTTCTTTGTCTGTCCCTGCTTTCCGGGTGTGCCAAGCCGGTGCAAATGGCGGACAAAGACGAAAATGTGATCCTATGTACGACCTTTGCAGCGTATGACTGGGTGCGGGAAATCCTTGGAGACACAGATACATTTACATGCCGGATGCTGGTCGATAACGGTGTGGACTTACACAGCTACCAGCCAAGCGCACAGGATATCATGAAGATCGCGAATTGCCGGATGTTAGTCTATGTCGGTGGCGAGAGCGATACATGGGTGAGCGATGCGCTTGTGGAGTCCGGAAATGAAAATATTGTTGCAATCAGTCTGTTAGATCTGGTTGGTAACCGCGCGTTAAATGAAGTGGAGTTAGAGGGTGTGGAAGAACACCATCATCACGATCATGACGATGAAGACCATGACCATGAAGCAGAACCGGCAGACCATGCAGAGGGCGAAGCAGACAATACGGATGGACAGAATGCTGCAGAGGATGACCATTACGATGAGCACGTGTGGTTATCCCTGAAAAATGCAATCGTCTGCACCGAGACGTTAGCAGATGCTATTACGGAACTGGATTCTGACAATGCAAAACAGTATGTGACAAACGCTAAAACATATACTGGAAAGCTGGAAGCGTTAGATGATGACTATCAGACGATGCGGGACGCAGCCACACAGACGACGATCTTGGTCGGCGACCGGTTCCCGTTCCTGTATCTGGCAGAGGATTATGATATTCATTACTTTGCCGCATATTCGGGCTGTTCTGCAGATGTGGAGGCAAGTGTGCATACAGTTACCTATCTGGCGGAGAAGCTGCAGGAGTACAAGTTGCAAGCCATCTATGTGGTGGACAATGGTACCGACAGCCTCGCGAATACGATTGCGGAATCCGCAGAGATGCAACCCAAAATTCTGCATCTGTCGTCCATGCAGTCCGTGACGAAGGACGACATAGAAAAAGGATGCACATACCTGTCTTATATGGAAGAAAATCTGCAAATGCTAAAACAAGGTTTGCAGGCACCATAAATGGAATTCACATTTTCTTGACATTTTCTTCAAAATTTAACCATAGCTTGGGGTTATGATTAAGCCATAACAAAGATAAGTAATAAAACTTATGTCGAATGGAGGAATTGATATGATGGATGAATTTGAGAATAACAGAGAAAATGAACATGTGGATCAGACACCACATGCGGAGACACCGTATGACACCGGAGATGGTAATACGGATAATTTGAAGCGTACTGAACAGCAAACAGAACAGAATGCAGAGCATAGACAGGAGGATGCCTATACACAGGCACAGCAGTATGGAAGTACTTACTACGGTGATATGCGTACACAGGAATATATGCAGGCGATGGCAGAACGTGCCCAGCAGATGAGCCAGGGTACCGAGCATTATTATAATAACAATTACCAGCAGCCGAATCAGAATGCATATAATTATGGACAGAACAATTATTATCAGAATGGTTTCCAGAATGCAGACGCAGAACAGCCAAAGGCAAAGGTAAAGAAAGCAAAGAAACAGAGAGTCAAGAAAGCAAAATCACCGAAGACGCCACATAACAAGCGTACCTTCTGGAAGAAGGGCGTGGCAGTTGTTGCAAGTGCAGCCGTATTTGGTGGTGTTGCAGGTGGTGCATTCTACGGAATCGCGGGAAACCAGATCAAGAAGCTTGATGCACTTACAAACACAACGACAGAGGTCGCTTCCACAACATCGGCAGCGACAACCCAGTCTTTGAGCCTGACATCAACCGCTTCGGTTGGAAATGGCATGGATGTTTCCACAATCGCAGAAAATGTTATGCCAAGCGTTGTTGCCATTAACATCTCGGCAATCGTGGAGCAGCAGGGTATGTTTGGTTATACACAGCAGTATGAGGCAGAAGGCTCCGGCTCCGGTATTATCATCGGTGAGAATGACAGCGAGCTTTTGATGGTGACAAACAACCATGTTGTCAGTGATGCCACAACCGTAAATGTAACGTTTGCAGATGGTGAGAGCTACGAGGCACAGGTAAAGAGTACCGATAGCGACACGGACCTTGCAATCGTTGTTGTAAAGCTCAGTGATATAAAGGAATCCACGATGAATCAGATCAAGATCGCCACGATTGGTGATTCGGATTCCCTGAAGGTCGGTGAACAGGTCGTAGCCATCGGTAATGCACTTGGCTATGGACAATCCGTTACAACCGGTATTGTCAGTGCAAAGGATCGTACAAACAGCACGAATACAACACCGCTCATTCAGACCGATGCAGCCATTAACCCTGGTAACAGTGGCGGCGCACTTCTGAATATGAAGGGCGAAGTTATTGGTATTAACTCTTCGAAGTATTCCGATACAACGGTTGAAGGTATGGGATATGCAATTCCAATTACAGCCGTACAGGATCGTCTGGATGATCTGATGAACCGTCAGACACGTGAAAAGGTTGACGAGAGCGAGAAAGGTTATCTTGGAATCTCCTGTGCAACCGTATCTTCCGATGTGTCAGAAGCATATGGTATTCCAGAGGGCGTGCTTGTCACAGATGTTGCAAGCAAGAGTGCCGCTGAGAAGGCAGGTATCAAAGCAAATTATGTGATTACAAAGATTGATGGACAATCCATCAGCAGTGCTGAGGAACTGACAGAAAAGCTGAATTATTATGCAGTTGGTGAGACAGTGCCAATCACATATGAATACCTGAAAGACGATGCGTATGTGGAGAAAACTGTTGATGTTACATTGATGGAAAATCCAAACGCAAATAACAAATAAAATTTACAATCATCCGTGATTTTTCTCCCCTAAAGAGTGCGGTTTTCCGCACTCTTTTCTTATACATGGAAATACACAATTTTTTCACAAAATTATGATAATTTTCCTTGACATTTACTATATGTAGTGGTAGTCTACCAATAGGGTTAGCACTCGATAGATATGAGTGCTAATAAATAAAAGAGGTGATAAGATGGAATTAGATGAGCGTAAGGTAAAAATCCTGAAAGCCATTATTTCCAATTACCTAGAGACTGGGGAACCGGTAGGTTCCAGAACAATCTCAAAGTACACGGATCTGAATTTAAGTTCCGCTACGATTCGTAACGAGATGGCAGATCTGGAGGAAATGGGATACATTATTCAGCCGCATACATCGGCAGGACGGATTCCGACAGATGCCGGATACCGGTTCTATGTCGATCAGCTGATGGATGAAAAGGAATTCAGTTCCCTTTCCGGAGATTATCCCCACCGGAAAACTTTAAAGAGAAGCCTTTCTCCTGTCCAGTACTGTAAAATTGAAACTTTTTCCGACTGTATCCAGGGAACCATGAAAATCCCCGGAAAACAGGA